>Ga0206795_1006_pt2 | contig 47326 bp, 74 predicted proteins | sample Alteio_BWOrgCont_71_FD_152872 | JGI IMG/M metagenome (GOLD analysis project Ga0206795, IMG submission 152872) | Enriched cells from forest soil in Barre Woods Harvard Forest LTER site, Petersham, Massachusetts, United States -... | ecosystem: Environmental > Terrestrial > Soil > Temperate forest >... | reverse complement strand
ATTTAGCGAAATAGCCTTCGGCCGGCTCTTTTCAACCCCATTGCGTGATCCTGATCACGCGCGAAAGCTGATTTCCGGCCGATGATGCGGCTTAGGATGTAAAACACTAGGACTCTCGGAGAACAGGATGTTCAGTCGCCGCTCAATAGCAATCGCAAGGCTCGCGGCTTTAGCCTGTTTGGTTGCATCGTCCTTACTCTTTTGGCCTGGCGTATCTATTGCCAAAAACGCCGCGTGCAACTTTACCGATGATAATTCAATCTCCGCAACTGTTCAGAACCTCGACCGCTTGCAGGAACTTTTACCACCCGTACCCAAGGAAGATGACAGCGCCATGGAAGAGCAACTGAAACAGTTCCTCATCTCAGGTCTCGACGCGCGTGATCCGGCGGGAGCTGACAAAGCTGCGAAGGATTTAGACAACAACCCGTACTACTTTCTCAAGCGGTCGCGTGTTGCTCTGAAGAAAGCACGCGACGCCGTAGGCATCATCCTCGTCGACGCAAAGGGTCTTAGAAATGATAAGTACATTGGCATCGGGTTTCCTCACCGCTTTTATGAACATGAATACCCGGATAACGATGCCGTGAAACTCGACCACGCCGCCTACGCATTGGGTCCAGTGGAGGCTATGGAGCTCGAGATTGCGAAGTTTTTGCAGAAAGATGAGCGCCAGACTCATCCAATACTGTCATCGACCGCGCGGGGAGACGTGACGGCATTTTCGTCAGGCTATTCCGCTATTCTGGGAATGTACATGCAATGCAAATTGAGCGATTTGATGGAGAGGCAACACAATGCCCCTGCAGCAAGCGGCGGAACCTCCAAAGCGCAATCAGCCACACACTAGGACTCTTAAGAGAACAGGATGTTCAGTCGCCAAGCATTCGTGATTGCATTCTTTCTCCCCTCTGCCCACATGGGCAGAGCCCAAGAAACAGCTCACATACGCATTGCGAAGGAGACGCTCTTTGAAATCGGAGAATCGGTAACTCCGCGCGCAATTGCCCAAGCGCACAACGGTGATCTCATTGTGGCTGGATCGCTGGGCGGTCCGGCATGGGCTACGCGTATACGCCCCGAGGGAATGATCATCTGGCGAAACGTATTGCGGTCCGATGCAGCTGTACAGTCCGCAACCAGGTCCAGCTATGTGGGCGCCGTGCAGCTTCCTGATGATTCCACTCTCCTTTGCGGATCGATCAGCATCAATCATGAGGGGTTTTCGTTAGTGACTCATGTCTCAAAGACTGGGGATGCGCTCGATCAACAGCAGTTCAAGCCGTCGGACAAGGCATTCGACTTTAGCGACATACGACATTGCATACCGTACCGTCGTGGAGCCGTAGCAATCGGCATTGTGAGAGGAGTCGGACCTGAACGCAGTAAGGCGAGTTACCGAATCGTCATTTTCGACTCGCAGGCCCATCGAATCGCCGAACATGTTGTAAGCATCCCTGGCATTTTGAGGGATGAGGTGCCGGATGGGCAAGACTTAGTGTTTTTGGTGGAGGGAGCCGGACATGATTCCAATGGCAATCAAATAGTCACCACTGGCTTAGTGCGATTTGACTACTCAGGCGCCGCCGTAATGGATCGCACGCTGGCCGGTGGCGGATACTTTGTTCATGCTAAAGACTCACAATCCAACATTTCCGTATTAGTTGAACCGACAAGCGGCCTTGAACTTCACACGGTGGGGGCGAAGTTCGAAGATCTTGCCGTAGTAAGTGGGCCCCTTGATGAGTTAATTCCTTCTTGGGTAGGTGGCTTACCTGACGGTTCAATCGTGTCGTTTGGGCAATCCCGGGTAGGCATCAATTCGTATACAGGCTCAATTACCTGGCGCGGTCCGACGTTGAGTGCCAAACAAGTAGTCATGTTCGAGCCTCTGTTTGCAAATTTTAGCGTTGACGCCGTTATTTTTGCTGGGCGACCCGGTGAATTCATAGCTGCACGTGGCGTACATCCGCGTGGTACCCCTGGGTCTGAAAAGAACCCGACCGGCTTGATGCTGTCGGTGCTTCAAGTCCATTGATTCGGTCGGTCGCGCCCCGCGGCGTGCCGCCGTGACGAAGCGATCGTGAAATGCCCCACGCCTCAATTCATTTTTTTGCCCGAACATCCCGAACCATTTTCAAAATCCGCTCAACAACCACATCCTCTTTCAGAATGCCCAAGTGATCCACGTTCTCAATCACGATGTGTTTAGCGCCGGGAATCCTCGCCACCAATTTGTTGTGCGACTCGAGCCACTTTTGCATGTCTTCGGGTGTTGCCAGCGGCCACTGACCCAACGGCTTGCCCGAGGTAAAAACAACAACCGGGACTTTCGGTAGCGGCCACGAGTGACGCGCCTGTTCTATAGACTCGGGCAGCGCGCGCCACTGCTCGACTCCACCCGAAGGCATGCCCATCTTTTGCAGATCCTCGGCCGTCTTGTCCTTCAGGATGCGCTCATAGTCCACCTCCGTCGCCGGATCGACGAGCACCAACCCCGCAATCTCTTTCGGATACAGGTGCGCAAACACCCGAACAAACAGCCCTCCCGCCGAATGGCCGACCAGGATATAGGGCGGTGCAATGGCTTTGGCCGCAAGTAAGGCGTGCAACTCCCGAGCGATCTGCTCCGCGGCTCTTGGGTTCGGCCCCGGATCCGATCGCCCCAAACCCGCTCGCTCATAACTCCAAGTCAGAGTTTGCTTCGCAACTGCGGACTGAATAGGTCCCCACGGAAACAAACCACCCGTGAAGCCGCTCTCCAATATGACGGGCGGATTCCCCATTCCCTCGATCTTAGTTTCAACGCGCAGATTGCCGACCTGAACCAGCTCCGGCGAGGCCGGCTCACTGAGCGCGACGCCGGCCAGAAGAAGCATCGTCATTGCGCCAACTATTTGCGACCGAGTCATTGATACCGTCCTACTGGGTGTTTTTTCGTTTTAGGGCCATTCGCACGGAGCGCCGCAATTCGGACTCCGGCAATCCGCATCCTCGTCTCATGACTTCGCTTCTGTAGCGTCGTATATTACTGCCATGTCGAAGAGACTGATTTGGTTTCTCGCTGTAGTCACCGTTACTGCGTTGGCCCAAGTTACTGCCGATGCACCGCCATTTACAGCTGATGAAATCGCGATCTACCGCGATTTCCTGCTTCACTATCCCGAACAGCTAAGCAACGTGATCGGAATGCAGGACACCACTGTGGCCTTCGTAGCACCAATGGCATTTGGCGATGAACCAAATCCGCCGAATCTGACAATACCCGCATACAGTGGGCGTAAGTTACCACCTGAAGTGATTGCATTAACGGGCGAAGAAGCAGTGACCGCACGAATAGGAGCGGCGGGTAAGCTGGTTGATCTGAAGAAGAGAAGGCCTAACGAGCTTCCCGATGGGGGTCAGAGAATGCACTTTACACTGAGCGAGATAGCTTTCGATTCAAAGCATAAACAAGCGGCCTTCGTTTATTCCGCAACCTGCGGGTGCAAGGGGGGCAGCCGTGGCACGATTGTTTATGTGCTGATGGAAAACGGCCGATGGAGTCGAAAAGGCCCTATCTTGAATTTCTGGATAGGCTAGCTACTGATCACGCATGCCCCGCGAGGTTTTATGGCGCAAAACAGCGAGTCGCCGCCGTCATTCATCGCAACTCGCGAGCTAACCGGTGTCGACTCCACCGGCCGGGAATTTCCAGCCATCGGCTTGCCCTATCAGGAGGGCACGGATTGGCGCTGCCCTGTGATGCTCGAGGGATTTCTCTCAATTAAGCCTCGTCTAATTGGCGTCGATTCTTTTCAAGCCCTCATGCTGGCTCAACGCTTGGCACGGCAGTATCTGACTGCTTTCGTCGAAGAGCGCGGAGGACGACTTCTGGACTCTCCCGGCGGGAGTTCTGTCTCAATCGACGCTTTGTTCGAGAACGGCTCGTAACCTAGCCGCGTCTGCCTCTAAAGCACGAGAGAGCGTAATTTATGCTGAATTATCTGGACAGAAACCTGTTGATTCTGGGGATGATCGGACTTGTAGTCTGGGGAACCTTCGCGGCTTGCACCGTAGCCCAGCTTTTGGGAAGTCCTAAGTCTCCGCCGACTTGGGATGGCGGTCCAATGTCTCCCGAAAAGCCGCCGGACGCCATACTCTCCAAGTACGCCATGGGCGTCCTGGTTTGGGGGATATTCTTGACTCTCGCCGTGGCCACTTTATTTTCGATTTGGCATCTCGTCTGGCCCGGCCCGTTTTGGCACCGGTTTCTGTTCTGGGGCCTCGTCACCTTCCCGTTTTCTTTGTGGGCCGGCTATTACATTATCCGTTCGACCCGCGAGCGTCCGCTCTAGTAGCATTGCCGACGGCAGTGACACTCTTGCTTTCCCGAGAAGCCATTAAGGCGTAGTGTGGTTCCCTTACTTTCGCACGGAGCGCGATCCCATGCCCACTCAACCGATCGACACGCCCGATATCATGGATGTGCTCATTGCAGCCAGCCTAAAGTCCCGTCGGGCGAAACTCCTACGCGCCGCACGACGCCAAAGAATTGCCACCCGGATAGGTTTCGCATTATCAGGATGTGTTGCCCTTCTTGCACTGACAGCACATCTCGTCGCCCGCGACCGTGAGGCAGCGATTCTGTGTGCCTCTATGGCCTTGGTAACCTTCGGCATTTCCTTCGCGGCTTGGAAGGCCGGTCGGAAGCGGACAGCTGATCTCTTGCGGCAAATGGGATCGGTCGAGCAAATAGTCGGAAATTTGCGGTGAAGCCTCCCGTTAGTACACTGTCCCCTAAACCCTAACCTCCCACACACGGAAGTCCATTCATGCCAGCCACTAAGCTCGCAACACGCCAGTCACTCCCATACCAATTGTCCCTCCGAATCCGTCACCCCTCGATGGATCCAACCGCTATCTCAAAGGAATTTCGCATCGAACCCGAGCACACCTTCCGCGCCGGGCAGCCGCGCCATTCGCGAAGTGGAGTGCCACCCGCGGCAGTCCACGTAGAATCCTATTGGTTGGCAGCGCTGAATCCAGGAACTTGGTTCCAGAATCCCTCAATGGCGGCCCACCATAATTTGAGCGTCTCACGAGAGTTCATGGACGCGGCTGACCCGTGGACTCTCGCTTGGGCGCTCTCCCTATGCGCCGTGCGCTTTAGTAAATCACATGGCGCACTGCTGCAAACACTTCGTTCGGAAGGCGGCGAGATCAGCCTGCTCGTGACAATCTCCCCCACCGCCGCGAGCACCTTTAGCCTTCCGCCGCAGGTCAGCCGGATATTCGGCGAGCTTGGTATCACGCTTGAATTTGAAATTACGGATGATTGAGATTGTCCTATAGGGAGAAACGCAAATGGACTTTATCTCACACGCCATAACTCGCGCCTTGGTGATCGGCATCCCGCTCTTGATTTTGCTCGGGCTGCAATTATTTCACCGTTGGTTGCGCAAACAGGACGCCGAGATCAGCGCCGCTCTGCAGCGGCGCGATGAATACCCATCGTGAGTCACCCAAGGCTTGTTCTCGTCTTCTGTCTCCTGTCGCTGCTGGCCCTCCCCGCCTCCGCCGAAACCCAGGAAGCCAAATCCGCGCGACGAACCGAAGAGACCATCGCCGCCCTCACCCGCATGACCGACCCAGACTCCCTGGCCGCCGCCGGCCTTTTGAGTTTGGATAAGCACCGTGGTCAATCCTTACCTCTCATTGCTCGCGCCATTGACGCCTCCCCACGGCGTGCCGACCTCGTGTGGCTGCAGATAGAAACCTGCCAAAAAGTCTCCCTTTGCGATCCGGAACCCATGGAGCAGCATCTGCGCGAATTGGCACCATCCAATGGCGCCGGATGGTTTGGTTCGCTCGCCCGGGCCGACGCGGCGAAGGACGATGACGCAAGGGACGCAGCACTCAAGGCCATTGGCCACTCCGAACGCGTCGACATCTACTGGACCACACTCACCGCGCACTTGAGTCGGGCCGCCGCCCGTACCGGCAAGATGTCGCTCGAACAAGCCTCGACTTCGATCATTGGCTACTTGGCGGCCGAAGCCATCCCCGCCTATAGCTCCGCATCCGCGGCCTGCAAGGGTGACCGATTGCTGCGCGCCGAGATCGTCGAGTCCTGTCGTGGGGTGGGCAAATCCTTTCAACGCGGCGACAACTACTTGACTGAATCGATCGGTCATTCAATCGCAAAACGCCTTTGGCCGGAAGATTCTCCCGACTACAAGTCCGCCGCCGAAGCGCGACGCGTGATCGACTATCGATCAAAGCTCGTAATGAAATTGAACCAACGAGGCGAAAAGGCCATAGAAGAATACATTACGCTTTGCGAAAAATACGGCCGGGAGCAAGACGTATTCCTAGCCCAGATGATCGCAGCCGGTGAAAATCCGAATCCGCCAGAGTAGCCGCGATTTTGCGATCACCGCGCGAAGTGTCGCTCCAAGCCCAACAAAAAAAACGCAAGAGCCACCCCCGCCACAAGTCCCGCTAACACGTAACGAGCGGCATGGATTTTGAATGCGGTGTCCGAACTCTGTTTCAGTTTCTCTTGCGCCTGAATCAATGCACTCAGGGCAATGAAGATCAGGGCAAGTAGCGAAAACCCCAATGCGTCGCGCCAACTAAAATTCGGCTTGCGCAATGCCTCAACCAGATTAGCGATCCCGCCAACGACCAGAATCGCAAGCGCAAAATAGTAAATCCGTATCGCAGTCACTAGTCGCATTCAAATGCCCTCCCTGGTCTCCCTGCATCGCGCCATCCATGGCTAGTCTACCCAGCCCGGCCATCCGTGGCCGGTCGTTCAGCCGGTCCGACGCGACATTGAGTCGCGTCGAAAAACACCCGGCTTCACCCCAGTTCGCCAGATTCTCTATTTCCCCCACGACCACCCTGTCTTTGTCCATCGAGTCCTTCTTAAACTCTCGGCACAAACATCCCCACCCGCCTTCGATACGCTTCATAGTCCGCCGCCAGCGGACTGCGCAAGAGCACTCGTTCATCGTCGAATGCCATGTAAATGAACAACGCGATGCCGCCCGCACACACTGCGGCCGCCACCAAGGATGTAAACGCGACTGCAGCCGCGAGAAAGGCCACCATGTAGCTAAAATAAAAAGGATGCCGCACGTACCTGTACGGACCCGCATCGCAAACCACTGCCGGCACTTCACCGCCCAGTCCGGTCCAGAAATGGCGATCTAAAACTGAGCGCCGTGTCCATTCATAGAGCACTACCGAGCACAAAGCCAACACACCTCCGCAAAGCACCTGATACCAGGCCAGCGCCTGATAAAATCCCAAAAACAACACACACAGCGTGGCGGAGACAAAGGAGACCTGTCCCAGTACGGCACCACCATCGCGATCGGCCGGAACGGAGAATGTCTTGGCACCCGCGGTAAGAAAATAGACAAATGGAATGGCAACCCACAGAGCCACGGCGAGATGCAGCGGAAGCCAATTCACGGCGGGCGCGCGGCCCTAACGAATATCAAATCGGACCTCCTTGTTCCGGCTCCGTCACGCCATGACTGCCTGATCTCCTCTAGGGCGCACTTCAGCGATACACGTCTCGCCGATGCCCCACTTTGAAAATCGTGACACTCAGCGCTTTGTCTTCGATCAAGTACACCACTCGGTAATCCCCCTGGCGCACTCGATACCGGTCATCATATCCGGCCAGTTTTTCACTCCCGATAGGTCTTGGATTCTCGGCCAGGCCCGCGATTTTCTCCACGATGCGCCGCCGGTCGGACTTGGAACCGACTCTCTCGATCTCTTTAGCCGCCGAGGCCTTGACCAGGATCCTATATTTGGCCACGGCGCTTGAGGCCGGTTACAAAGGACTCAAACGACAGGCTCCTTTCTTTTCTCCGTGTCGAGAAAGCCTCGAGATCGGCTGCGTCCTCCGCCAGACTTAAGCGGACCGCGTCATTGACCATATCCGAGACTGAACGATCCGATGCAGCGGCCCGCAGGCGCAATGCCTTGTGAACTTCAGGTTCAAAATAGACTGTAACCCGTTTAGAGTTTTCCATCCTCGCATTATAGCTCTTGACGTTATAACGTCAAGACGTTGCTCGATAGCACTGTTCGCGTGTCCATGTTGTCCGCACTCCGCGATCACTCCCCTCGTTCTCCCGCCTACCGAATTACATCTTTGCTAACCGAACTGACCCATTCCCCCATCGCGTTGCCCTTTAGCGTCATCTGGACCAAGTTGTCTGCGTCCAATTTCTCATCCGTCACACTCGTTCGCCAGAAATGGTCAATGCACGCCTCAAGTGGCTCACGGCCTGGAAGATTAAAGGTGCCGAATTTATTGCATCGATCCTTCCTGCCCCCTTTTCTAACGCTCACCACCTCCGCTGACACCACGCGGCTGGTCCCTGGAAGCGCCGCTCCAATTACCTGCAACGCTTCGTGCGCCATAAATCCCATCAACGCACCCGCCGCGAGACCACCTAGCACCCCCGCAACCCTGGCAGATATTGGTCCCAACTCGATGGGCTCAGCCCTCTTAAAGGTCAACTGCCTCACCGGGCTTTTTAAGGTCATCCGCCACAGTGGTATTGCGATCATAAGGGTGATGAGTGAAGGAACCCCCCAAGAAGCCCACCACGCCGTATACACATTGGTCGCCGGATTGCCGATAACGAAGATGAGGCCGACCACCAGCGCTCCCGTATATAGCGACTGAACCCGTTTTCCGATCACCGCGGGGCCCGGCGATCCGGCAGTAGTCAAAACTACAGAGGACTCGACCGGCGGGTTTTCGTCATTCGGCATACACGCTTACAGCCGCCTCCCGCAGTGAGGACAGAACGAAATCCTTACTCCCCCGCCGCCGGCGGACTCCGAAATCACCGTGACCCATTTACGGGACTTTGACCACCACTCGTAACGCACATCAAAGGCGCACGCTGTGGTGTGCTCCGCAAACGTCTTGCAGCATGGCTTAAAGATGCGCGGAACGCGCTGGGTGCCCTCGAGACAGCGAGTGCCGTCTGCATGGCTGTGCCGCTGCGACTTCATTGACGTCTTCCTACCTCCCTGTTCCCTACCGCACCCGCGACGACTTAATGAGTACCGTGTCCGCCCCCCGAGTCCCCACCACCGGAATGATCGGCATGCCCGGTAAATAAGTCACCGATGGTCTGTTCTATTTCATGCTCCACGGCGCGCGTCGCTATCTTGCCCTCAATTCCCAGCACCTGAAAGACATACTCGTTGATGGTGTTGGGCATCCACCGCGGAATGACCTCGCGGTCGCTCTGGCCGATCAGGTGCAGGACCAGCCACGCCCCAATAAACGGTACGCACCAAACGATTACTCCTTGGGCGATTTTTTGGAATCGCGTTAGCTGGCTCGTGCGGATCAAGCTCACCGTCGCCATCAAATCAGGTAGGACGATGACTAAGGCGAGCATTCCGGTGCCTGCGAAAAGAAGATACCTCACCTGCGGCCTCCTAGCTCCCAACCCGCGAGCGCTCGAACTGTTAGGTCGCTTCGCACACATGCATTTTCTTCCGACGAGCACGACGCCATCCATGGCTAGTCTACCCAGCCCGGCCCGTCCGTGGCCGGTCGTTCAGCCGGGTCTACGCGACGTTAAGTCGCGTAGAAAAGTCGTCCGGCTTCACCCGTCGCAACGCCGAATCCCGCCAAGAGCCAAAGACGTACGCGTGGATTCATATGAGCTAACTACCCTAAGGAACTCATTCAGCAAGCCATTCCACTGGCGAATGCGCGTTGATCTGCGACTTCCAAGATGACGCGATGCCTATATCGTATCCGTAGACGAGAGTCACCCTAATCACATCCAGGCTTCCGGCCGAGCTATCCGCGGACAGCGCCAATTTGGCCAGCTCCTTCGCACGCGCCGCATTCTTGATGTCCGGGTCCCTGCAATCGGCAATGATTCCCATATAGGTGGTTGTACTTTTACCTTTCCCGGTTGCCGCCCTGAAGCCTTTCCCCTTATTGACCTGGGCACTCACCACCCACGGCACAGAAGCCACGGTGCGTTGCACAAGTATCAACGAAGCAAATGGCTCGCCTGCGGCGAGATCCTTGGTGAAATAGGGGATGACGCCGGCCGCCACCAACAAGAGTACGCAAACAACGAGATGTAGCCGCCGCGGGGCGGCCGAGACGACAGGGCCCGTGGCATCGGCAGCTACGACATAGGAGCCCACCAGAAGATCGTCCAGGGACTGCCGCGACGGGCGGTTAAACACAAACAAATAGACCACCGAAAGGCCCAGTCCGAAAATCATGATGGAGAGCACGTATCCCGAAAATGAGAACAGCGCCGATTCAGGCAACTGCGCATGGTTCAGAAACCATGGAGCACCCAATGGCAGAAAGCGCAGAAAGGACGTTGGAACAGAAAGCGGAGTGCCGTCCTTTGCCACCACTTTGATCTTCAGCAACCTCTTCCCCAGGGTCTGGCCGCCCGTGAGCCGACTGTTCAGAGTCCCGAAATAAGCTATCGCCACCGAAAAGCCAAGCAAGCGGCCCCAAGCACCTAACCGGACAAACTCATCGGTAAGGAAGAAGCCAGCGACAGTACCGATGGTGCCCAGTAGCACGCAGTCCACCAGAAAGGCGCCCACGCGCCGCCAAAAGCCCGCGATTGTTCGAGCGCCGTTCGATGGGTCGGCCGACATATATGAATCCCTGTGTTCTAATTACTTATTAGTCAACAGCCGCGGTGTGTAAACATCCCTGCGTTCTCCCACATCATTCTTGACCTCCTTTCCCCGCCGCCTTTATCTTACGCACGATCTCTCGAATCGCTCGCTAAGGTTCGTGCGCGAATCCCGGCTTGTGCCGAACGTGCTGCACAATCCTAACTGACGACGATTCCTCTGTCCGTGGTCTATCCTCCGGATTACACAAAATAATGGCAAACGGGTGGTTAATCTTTACGTGCGTACCGCGATCGAAAAAGGTCTTCGATACCACTCCCGCACCAACAGCATCGAACTCCAAGATCGCCCACCAGTTTTCCGCTTGCATGAGCGGTGTACCCGCCGACACCTGATCCCCTTCCTTGACCAGAAATTTTATTACCTCAACCGAACCTGACTGATGTTGAACCGCACGCGGCAGCTCGGGAACATTCACGTAGTAGTACAAAATCATTCCCGCCACCTGACCTCCTTGTCCTCGCTAAGCGCCGCTCGCCTTAAAGTGCGCGATACTCCACGCTCGCTCCAAGGTGATACCTTCAGAATAGTCTAGGTAGAGCGGATGATCGCTTGGCTCGAGCTCTATCAACGGTCGTTGTTTAGACCCTTGGAAATGAGCCCTGGTTTTGAGAGCCCAGGTGTCGGGCAAATAAAACGGAATACGATTGCTGAGCCATCCAAAGAAGGGCCCGATTTCGTCGGTATCGAAGTTATCCATATACGCTTGGAAATTCTCTCGCTTCTGGGATACCCAGACACCCAACCCAAAGACATCGGATCGATCTCTGAGGGGTATCATGATGACACCGCGAATGAAGAAATCGCGGTCGTCAATAGAGCATGTGTCTGGCGTTGCCTTGATTCGCAGCGAGCGCTCAGCCTCAGGTACATCGAAGTAAGGATCTGGCCACCGATAGCCTAAGTCCGGTAGCCCATCATGCGTTTGCCCACATGTCGCACAACGGTATGTCACTATGTTGGCACCTGACGATCAGACCGAGCGACGCACGGTTGCGCCGGCGCTGAACCGAGATGCTTTATCCCAATCATCGTCCCCCTCCTTGGCAATTCTTCGTCTGCCCAGGCCGTTCGGGCCGCTACGCTTCGGCATCCTGCCTCGCTGCGTCCACCCGGTACATCCCTGTACCGTCGTTCGGTCGGTTCGACGAGATTACTGATCTCGTCGAAAAGGCATCCGCCCTCACCCATGCCCTCGCCTGGCATCGGCGAGTCAGGCGAGTGAGCCCGACTCGCCTTCCGGACTCTCGGGCGCTGCTCCCTCGACTCCGTTGCGGTGTCCCTACCGCAAGTTGCTGACATACGCGAAGGGCGTGGCGCAAAGTATCACGGAAATATTGCCCCCTGAGTTCGGCCATGCTTGGTGTCGGCATCGTAGGCTACGTCGGCGGCTCTGTATTTCTCGATAATCGAAGTGGCTTTGTCATTGAAATTCATTGCAAGAATCAAACAATCGTCGGACGTATGAAATGATTGCCCAAAAGATTTGATTTCGTCGGCCGCCTCGACGCCGTGAGAGTAGTGCCCGTCTTCGTGCACGCGGAGTGATGCAATATAGCTCTGCCACTTTTTGAGCAGGGCATTCGAGGCGTTGTCGCCAGCAGTCCACCTTGGCAGAGTTATTGTCGCACTGAGATTGATTCCAAGTTTGGTGATCCTACAGCCATCTGCCGCAGGCGCGTATTGATAGGACCACGTCACTTTCCAATCCGTATGCCCATCAACTCTCTTGCCCTCTTCGCCAAATGGCCCTTTTGTATCCATTTGATGCCGTAACTCTTGAGCGCTGTTGCCCACTACGTCGTAGTAGACAATTTCGGCTTCGTCCGCATGAGCCATTGGCTGCCCGACTGCCAAACCAGCGACGGCGAGGACTCGCCAGTAGAGCGGATTCATAGACCCTCCAACTGACGGCCTAACGATGAGGTCGTGCGACGCGCGCTTGCGCCGACGACAAACGAAGCTGATTTATCCCAATCATCGACCCCCTCCCTGCAATCGCACCGTACGATCGCATGGTCATCATCGCAACGCACTCACATTCCATCCGACAAAAGCTACCAGTATAAATGCGGCAATCAATATAAGTGGAATCGACGCCAGCACTAGCGGCCCAAACCGCGTATCCACCGGCCGACTCGGCCAGTCCTCCCGAACAAATGAGAAGCGAAAGTTCCAGCCGTCGCGAAATTCCCCGCTCTCCTTGGCCTCAAGATTCCACAACAATCCCGCGGCGACATAAATGAAAGGCGACAGCATCAGATTCCCCAGCCATCGCCGCGTGTACATTCCATCCCGCAACAAAAGATAACCATCGTAAAACCAACTGCTCGAGAACAGCAGCAACGCCAACGCAACCATGAGATACCTCCAGGGTTTGCGCCCCGCGAACACCTCATAGATCAATCCGACAACCCAAGGCGCTGTCAAAAATGTCAGGATCGCCATCCCCGACCCCGTGACCACATCCCAGGTCTCATCGTTTGTATAGCGCCCCGCGAAGGCCACGAAGAGAAACGCCGGCACGAACAGGCACAACTTCCACGGCACACTCAAAAAACGCAAATACTCCGGCCATTCCGGGACCACTCGCTTTCGGTCCCACACCAGAATCACAACGGCGACGAGGCAGAACGGCGCCCATACTGCAATGTACTTGGCGAAGAACGGTGAAATGTTGAGTTCCTTCATGCTGGCAGTTCAAATCACTTGCTAGTCATCCCCCGCCGCCTCGTGCCCGCGACGAATCTCTCGTACCTTCTCCGCCACTTCAATCCGTTTTTCCACGTCCTTGAGTACAAATCTTCGTGCCCAAGTAAGATCACTCCGCAACTCGTGGATATAGGCGTCTAGCTCGGCCACACTCATCGCACCGAGTTCGGCCTTCGTAGGATGCGGCGGGGGCGAGCGTGTCATGACAGTTCGCGCTCGCTAATACACGGGACCGAATTCGCGACCCGACAGTGCGATGAATCGCAGTCCCAGCTCGTGAATGATTCCGCTTTCAGGCGACCAACGATCCACCACATGATAGGCGTTTCCCTCCAAGACCTCGTATCCACCGTGCGCCATCGACCTGCACCGTAATGCTCCCGTCAAGAGATGGTTCGTCAATCTTGGTGCCGCTCAGCTTCCAGTAGTCGGTAGCTGGCGCCACCAGCGACAGTATCTGCTCCGCATCACTCGCCTTTAGTTCCCGCGTCACGTTTGTGGTCAAGTGCCCAGGCTTATAGCCTCCTGCCCCACTGGCAACTTTGGTTGTGAGCATCCAACGCCCGTCCCCTGACCGGAACAGGCGAATGGCCACGGGATGATGAAACGATCGCAACCAAGTAAAACGAACGATCATCTGCGGATCTTTGACCCCCAGAACAAGGGTTGCTCCTTGAGAGCAGCAAGCTGCCCCGAGTACCAATTCTCAATAAATGCGGAATCGTCGCCAAGTGCCCCATTCGGAAAATAGCGAGGAGCCGCGAACGCACCAGAACTCGCAAGTGCGAACGAGAGAAGGACTGCGACGCGCATCTGCACAGCGCCCAGCAACGTGCGACTTCGCGATTTCTCGCACATATAATCAGCTCGCTCCTATCAGTTTTACAACGGCCGTCACATCGTTCGCGTCGATTTGCGCACGGTAGTGGTCGATCAGCGCTAGCATCGCAGCGTCGGATCCAGAATGCACATTTATCCAGAGTCTGCTGCGCGCTCGGCACGGTACGCCGTGTAATTCGCGATATTCTTCAGAATTGAAGAAGCTGAGCGCAACCTCAATCTTCCGCTGCAGTCGTGCCCTGGACATCTCGTCATCCTTCAGAGGCGTAGCGATAACGATGCCGACGTAGGCACCTTTATCGGTGTTTACGTGAACATCGAGTGTGTCGAGATTTGGAATCGGATGATTTGCATCTATAGCTGGGCCCGCGGCGCAGTCAGTGACCATGCAATGCCTAATAACCCTGAGGTTTGGCGACCCACGGTTGCTCTGACCTAAACCGAATCTCATTTATCTCAATCATCTATCCTCTCCTTGGCCACTTCCCAATCTGTACGCGCTCAATATATCTTTCGACGGCCAAAAACTACCTCAACGCGCCACTCTGTGCCGGTTCCCGTAGGCGCCATATGCATGCTCAACGAAACTCGTTGATCGCGCCAACCCACCATGTACTTCGCCGGGTCGGGCGCGACGCGCCGCGAATCTTGGGAAGCGGCACCATATTGCCATCGCGAATTATCAATGTATGGCGCGCCATACATCCCGTTGAGAACTTCGTAGATATCATGGAAGGTCGCGAATGCTTTATCAAACGTCTGCAGTACAAAAGCGTAGTGGCCCAACGCGAAACCGCCATCGGGGCACAAGTACAATATTGTCGCTTCGTGATCAAAAACGCGTCCCCTAAATGTCTGCTGATTGGGCCCTGATTGCCCAGGTATCGGTTCCGCCCCCAGCGCTCCCTCAAGTTCCACGGCCTCGGCGCACGGACTACCGAAATCCAATACGCGAAAATCACTCGCGAAAGCCGAAGTTGTAATGAGCGCCAAGATCACTGAAATGCTTGCTCTAGCGCACATCTCTCCCTACCTCGTGCCGCCACCTGGATGCTGGCTGCCCCGCAGGGACCAATTTAACTACCTTCGAAGCCGCGCCCACGTTCCGGTCCACTGAAGAATGAAGGAAGTCGCCAGCAGTGCGAGTGGCACCACAATGCGGAGAATGAAGCGGCTCTTCCATCCTCTGCGCCATGCCCTGACTCCGGTGTAAAGAGAGTACAGAAAAATCCCACCGAAGATGCACCAGACAGATGTTGGCGGAGCGTTGAGGTCTCCTGCTAATACCGGTGGAAGCATGACCACCATGAGCCACATCACACCCAGAAACCCGGCCACAGCGAATTTAAAGCGCAATTCGTTGGGATCCATAGTGACGTCTAACTAAGAAGTTAACCAACGCGGATTTGCATTGACGCAAAACAAAGCTGCTTTATCCCAATCATCGACCCCCTCCTTGTCTTGTTCGCGATCACTCCAAAGGATTGTTGAGGTACATGTTGTTAGCAGTGTGCGTGCCGCGGGCGAATATCCACAAAGATAGGCTGAACCCAACCCACCAGAAAATCGAAGGTAACGCCTGAGCCGTCTCTGAGTCGTTTCTACCCTGCTGCGTAACGAGACCGACCGTCAATAGCGACGCGAGGGTCGCGCTTACGCACATACCAACTGTCAGAAGAAGCGAGCGCTTCGTGAGGCCTCGTAGCCAAAATAATCGAACCAGCGCCCAATACGCTGATGCACCCAATGCCGAGCTAATCGCATACCACGCCAGAAACCCCAAAGCTCCGTCTAAATGCAGAGGACTCTCGATATAGGCACCGACCATCGCAACATTTGCGCTTGCTGCAGTTGTGATTGCGATGAAAAGTATTCGTTTAGCAAAGGCGTGCGCCATATTTAGGGCAAGCGCAAGCGCTGTTGCATGCAGCAAGCCAACTAGCCCCAACAGAAACGTAGCTCTGTCAATCCAATGAGGCGTAGATCCACTTTGCGTCAAGATCAACACAATCGCCGCTATGAACAGGTAGGCGAAGTGCCGTGGATAGTTAACAGTAATCATAACCGCCAAGAATCAGGTTGAGCGACACCGGGCTTTGCCGGGCCCAAACCGAAGCTGCTTTATCCCAATCATCGACCCCCTCCCTTTTCTTTGTTATTCCGACGATAACGGCCGCTCGACACGCCGCCAGGGTCGACGAATCAATAGAACAATCAACACGTACTGCAGGACGGCGACCGTCGCGGCAGATGCGACAAACCCCTGCGATTCGCTCGCGTGAAACAGCTGCACAACGAATCGATTGAGCGGTAGCGCCAAGAGCGACGCCGGAAACTGCAATACAAAAGCGGCGTAAGCGCCCGCGGGATTGTCGGCACGCAAAGGGCTTACCAGCATCCCAATCGCCAAGAACAAGAGCGCACCATCGATATACGTGGCCTTCAGAACGGCGCGCCGCCATGAGCTGCCGCTCGATACCCCGAACACGTTTTGATTATTGGCACCCATGCTACCTAACCATCATCTCAGTGTCTGATTTATCATCTCTGGCCTCCCCCTTCCCCCGTTCGCTCGAACCCATTGTTAGCCACCAATCGCGTCGAATCGCCTAAGCCCACCCAGCTTCTCCCCGACCGGTACGAATTGCCATCCGAGGCTCCTTGATGCCGCCGCATCCCATTCGCCGTCACCGTAATAGGTGACCGATTGAAATTCGCCGCCGAGTTGCTTCAACGCGTGAACCATAATTGAATGCCGGTCCGGATAGTCATCTGATGTCGCCAGAGGGATGCCCGCACGAGGGAACCCAGCGCTTTCAAGCTTAAGTGCTGCTGATGCGGACCAACCGCCCGTCGCATAGGCAACGCAATGCGAGTGCGATGTGCACAAACTCGTAACAAATTCCTTCGCCCCGGGGATCTCGGCGAAGGGTCCATTCCGCTCAATGTGCCGGGCGATGCTCTGAACGAAGACGTTTCTTACCGCGGTCAATGTTGCAGACTCCGTGGCTAATGAGTTGTCGCTGAGGATTTCTTCGAGAATTCCTCTGTCCGTTACATTCCTATAGAGACCCCAGTGACTACGCACTTTGGCTTGACCCAGTACTTTGCGAACTGCAGCAATGTACAGCACGCCGTCAGTGTCACTTGAGTTCAGCAGTGTCCCATCAATATCGAGAATGACAGCATGCATCGAGCGCGCCTAACGGACGAACAACACTACGTGCTGGGTCGAACAAGGAGCCAAACCGCAGCGGCAGCAAAGCCGGCCGTGAGAATGCTGAAAAGAGCAGCCGTCGTCCAGAAGGTTACCGGCTTCTTCCGGCGATGAACTGCACCGCCGCGGGTTTGCAACACGCCCGATCTTATGCCGACGAATACTACGCGGCCCAGATACCAGGCCAGGAGTAAGCCTAATGCAGAACGTAGAAGGGCGAAAGTCATGTTGCCGCTGTACCGTCTAACAATCAGGCTGAGCGACGCGGGAGTGCGCCGGTACCAAACGAAGCTGCTTTATTCCGATCATCTACTCCTCCTTGGCTCATCGCGTCACGCCTTCCCTGGCTAATCAGCCCAGCCGCGACATCCTTGTCGCGTCGTTCGGTCGGTTCGACGAGATTTTAGATCTCGTCGAAAAGGCACCCGCCCTCACCCTCCTTGGCTTGCGATCGCTCAATCCGATTGTCAGGTCTGTAAGCGCCGTTACGCTCTACCCAGCCTTGAGTTCTTCTCGGAGCACCCTGCGCAACGTCGCTTCGTCGACTGGCGCGGCACCTACGGCCTGGCGCAGCGTTTGATTGATTAAGGTTTGATATCCGGTACCCTCCGAATCGGCCTTCGCGCGAAAGGTCATCAATAGGTCATTGTCCAACATGATCGTGATCCGCGTCTTACCCTTAGCTTCCGCTTGCAGCCGCGCAAGATGCGGGATGTGTTTCGCCCGCTTGCCCTTTGAGAAATCGTACTGTTTACGCATAGTACCTTGCCTCCTTACGCGTCGCTTTTCGTGCAGAAATGAGGCGAATCCGCGTCTCATTACGCAACGCATATACAACGGTTAACAAGCGCGCATTTGCGCTCATGCCGATTAGAATCCAACGCGCCTCTTCTTCGTCTGGTCGAGCCGTTCGTACATCCATGTACTCGCTCGACATCGGCGAGTCAAAGGCGTGACTTCGACTCGCCTTCCGGACTGCCGTCCGTTGCCACGTCCTGTGGCAATCCTTCGCCCAGCGCTTGTGGATCGAGCAGGGAACTAGCGGCTTCCTCGAAGCGCACACCGTGCTTCTTGAAGTTCGCGACAGCCTTGTCAGCGTCCCACTCAATCTCCATATGCATTGAGTATGCATAGGCTCGCGGCCGATTGCAAGAGAGCACGCACCTTGCGAGAGGCCGCGCGGACCTAACTGTTAACTAAATGAATCTGGCGTGTATTCATTCCTCCGCACATCGTCCACTCCAGGTTAGCGAGCGGTTACAAATAGACCAGATCATAGACATATGACTTGTCTGCTTTGCAACTTACCCAAATACCCGGTGGCGGTGCGATCCGTGCTGGCCCAGCGGCACCGTCCACGGCGCACTTAGCACCTCTCCATCAGCATCGACCACAACCCACCCTAAAGCGTCATGCCTAACCAGCCACAGCTCTGCATCCTCGCGCTTCCAAGACGCAAAATGACTTACCGACTTGCAAGGGTAATAGCGATACGTCAGCCCATCGATGCGGCGACGAAACTCAAGAACGCATTGCGACACCGGGGCTGGCAACACAGCGCCTAATTGCTAGTTTGCCGACGTAAAGAAATGCTTGCGCTGCCCATACCACCAGCGTCCCCAAACCCCGACAACGATAATCGCAAAAATCCCGAATACCACCCGCATGAACGGTGGCAGCCCGGGCTGTGTGCCCACGGGCATCGCGAGCAGCGAGGTGAGGGTCGACACACCCAGGAGCAGGAAGCCGCCCCACCACGCCCACGGGCGACGGCCCCACACACCGGTCGCGAGTACGAAGGCCGAAACCGCGTAGACGATGTTCCAATGCCCCTCCCGCAGAATCATGGCGGTCCCGAATTTAGGCTCCGCAAATTCCGTGATCACCGCCATCACACCAGAAAAGGCCAAAAAGAGCGCCACACCTTTCAGCACCAGGGGCACTTGAGAGGGGGCAACGTTAGCCACTTCCCATTGCGGCGTATTGGGCGAAGAAACGCCAAGCGCCCGCCCGATGACGCCCGACAGCCACGCGGCATCATTGCGCCCGAACCATTTCCCGAGGACAACTAAACTGAAGCCGGCAACCAGCATCAGGAACGGCCCAATGAGGAACTGTCGCGGATATGAGGTTGCCGCATTGAGGCTCCCCACCAAGAAGCCGCCCGCAAACAACGCCACCATTCCGAGCCAAAAAGACATGAAGACCTTCACGAAAGTCGTCATTCCAAATTGCCCTGTGAGTACCGTGACTCCGTCTCGGACTTCGAAGCGACCCACGAAAAACGGCTTGAACGAGTTGTGGACCATCGGAATGACCCGCTGCAGCCGTACGCTGTCCGCCGATACCTTCCCGACCGCCGCCGTTTCACTCATCGCTGCAAACGTCGACCTCTTGGTCGCCGCGCGCAAACGCTCAACCGATTCGGGCACGCTGTAGGCGCTGCGAAACTCCGCCGGTGTCGAGTCGTCCAGCAAGCGCCTTAAGCCTGCGATCATCTGAATTCACGCGACATAAATAGGCATCTTCACTCCGGAGCGAGTTTTTCCCGCAGCCTCGCAGCGAGTTTCTCGCACTCTGCGTCCGCCGTCACATACGCCTCCCGAAGCTCGCGAAAATCCACGGGGTGTCCCCAATTGGGGTCGTTGCGATAGCGCGGAATGATGTGAATGTGTAAATGCGGCACAGAGTTTCCGAGGCACTCGAGGTTGATGTGATCGGGTTGAAACGCACGACTGACCGCCGCCTCGGCCGTCCAAGCGTCGGCGCAGAACCTACTCCACGATTCAACATCAAGCTCGCTGGGCCTGGAAACATGCGCCGGATCGTAAACGAGGGTACAGGTGCCGAGATGCGTCTGATTCCGTGCGAGGTATAGAGACGAGACACCGAGCTGGGCCACGAAGTAAACGAACTCGTTCGATCGTGGACGAGGCGCACACAGCGGGCATTGATTCCCACGTTTCATTTCAAGCCACGGCGCCAGCATCTGAAAGCTGCCTAACGATGAGGCTGCGTGGACACAAAACGAAATTGATTTATCCCAATCATCGCCCCCTCCTTGGCTTCTTCGCGATCGCTCGAATGAAACTTAGAGCGCCATCTTTGTATACTTGACTCGCAATTCATTCATTAATTCCGCGAGCTGCTCGGCAGATATTCCGTATGTGTCCGGCAATGCCGCCTCCACTCCCGTCATGGCGAAACTGACTCTGCGGAGGCGCGCCGACGCTTGATAGTCACTAGAATAGTTCCACCCAACCATCTTTTTCCGCTGAATTCTCACCGGAACGAATGATTCGACATTCGACCAAGCGACAAATCGTTTGCGAAACAGGCTCACGAATAGGAAACCTTGCTCAGTCAACGTCAAGTACGAGCTATTTGGAAGTAGGCCGACTACACCGACTGCACCACACAGGCCAAAGAAAATGATGCATGCGAGTGCAAGAAACGGCTCGCGCGGCGAAAGCCACAGCCCGATGGAAACGAAGACGCCTGATCCCAACGCGAGAAGTGCCATCTTCGCGGGCCGCGTTCGATAGGTCACCGGTAAATCAGGCATATTTAGTCGGCCTGCACTGTGCTCTAGCTATTAATTAGGGGACAGATTTGGAGCATAACCATCTCGTGCGTTATCCACTCCCCGGTTCCGTTTTTTTTCTTCCGACAAACACCACGCCTCTCGCTCCGCCCGCGACGCTCCGGCATCCTGCCTCGCTGCCGTCCTGCCAGTACTTCCGTGTACTGGCGTTCGCCGACATGCGGCTCACCCCTGGCTAGTCTACCCAGCCGGCACTTCCCTGTGCCGGCGTTCGCCCGGTCCGACGCGACATTCAGTGGCCGCGGCGTGCAAGGCATCCCCGGGCGCGACTTGCGAACTAGGCGAACACGGTGGAAGGCGGGATTGCCATATCACGCGACGGGGCGTGAAAAACAGGACGTTTTTCCCGCAGGCCCCAGGGAAGGGTCTACGCCGGCCCGGAACGTGATATGGCAATCCCGCCCCTACCTCAGCGCATAGCCCAAATTGCGCGCTGCATGTTTCAACGGATCCAACAGTGTGTCGTCGGAGAGCGCCCGATGAAATAAGGGATGCGCCGGAAACAGTGGCACCTTCAGCGCCCGCTCGTTGAGTGCGACAGCTTCCCGACCGCCGTGCATCGACGCCGCATACAAAATGCCTTGGAACTGCGGAAACGTCTCGTACAAGTCCCGTGCCCAGCCGCGCGCCCTCCCCCGACTGCCTGAATGGATGGCCATGGATGCGCCCATGCGCGTCGCAAAATCCCCGGTCAGATCCAAGAGAACGACGGGAGCCACGGTTTCAAACACCACCAACCACGGCGCCTGAAACACCCGATCGATGCGCCGCGTCGCTTGGAAGACTTCAGCGAGACAGGTCTTTGCATCGCGCGCCGCGTAGTAAACACCCCGCTCCTGGTGCTTAGGTCTCCCTGCCGCGTCCGGCACATGATGATCCCACCGGGAATTCAACGGGCCGTAATAGCGGAACTCATTCCAGGCTTGAGCATAGGAGACGCGCGAGTAGTACACCCGAGCTAGAATCGTGCCGGCCGGAAGCGTGTGCATTGCCGGAACGAGTCTCGCGAGTGCATCGACACCCGGCGAGTTCGGAAACTTGGCCACTGTTGACTCTGACGCTACTCAAAACTCCGTGCTAACTCGACAACCGCCTCGATGGGTTGTCCTTTCAGCAACCACTCCCTGGGACTCAAGATTTCCTCATCGCCAATTTCCAAATCCGGATTCGGCGACAAGAACCACTCCGCCACATCCAGCGGATTTAACTCCTTAGGCAACGCCGCCAAAACCTCGCGCATTCCCGGAATCACCTTGGCACGTTCGAACTGAAAACGCGGCAGCCGCTTCTCACCGTCATAGTCGATACCGAACAAGCTGTGCTCCCGCAAACGCTGCCGAATCCGACTCGCATCTACTTTCAAATACTTCGCCGCTTGACTGGTCGAGTAACTTGTTTCCAAGAGCGCCATGTAATCCGCGATCGACTGTTGAAGCGGATCGTGTTCGGCGCCCTCCTCCCAAGCGTCCGTGTTTAATCCCACCACCTTCAAGGCAGCAGCTTCACCGGCGCTCAAGTTCTGCGCCTCCGGCCCGCTCTTGCCGGAATCCGCGCGCAACGGTGCATTCTTGAGCAACCGCTGTCGCGCCTCCTGAAAAAGCTTCTCAGGCACCGCATCAATAACCGCATCGTTCATTCTTTGCTCCCGTGAATTTCCGTCGAGAATATGTGGGAGTATACCCTCAAAACCCCCTTTTTCGCAATTCCACCCAGCTACCTAGTAGCACGCGTGCTACCTTCAGTTTTTCCGCTTAACAATTAGCCACTTAACGACAAGGAACACGCGTGTGCCTCGAGCGTCATTGGCACGACACACGCGTGTGTCAGCGAATCTCTTGGCGTTTTCCCGCAAGTAACACGCGTGTTTCTAAAGTTTTCCTTGCCACTAGTCACACGCGTGTGACTTCGAGCTTACTGCGAATAAATCGCCCCGGCTGGTCTTCGAGATCTTCCTGATCATCGATAAACAGGTTGCGCGCTGACCCGCGAGACACGCCCTAATCCGCCGAAAATCGATACCAATGCCCGAGAATTCTCTGCGCCCACCACACGCCGTTACTCAACTCCGTGTGGTCCGCCCGCGCCTTCCACGCGGCAGATTGCTCACCAACCGGCTTCGCCATCTCGTCGCTTTCATCAAAGGCAATGCCGTTGCTCATCGAAATGAACCCGGACGTTGTAAAAACCAAGAGCCGCGGGCCCTGGGTCTCCGGAATTCTCGCCACCGCATGCCGAAAAAATGGATAGCCGACGAAAAACTGCACGTATTCACCGGCAACAGCGGACGAACGAATGACTTGCGTGAAATTCAAAGCGACCAAGCTCGCTAGCACCGGGAACACGAGCGCCGAAACAGCGCGGCGATAACGTCGCTGCACTAAAGCTTCGAAAGCCACCCAGCATGCGATAAAAAGGACCACTGCCGCAATCAGCGCCAACACTGGGCCGACAAGCAAAACTCCCCAGACGAAGCCGTTCGGCAGCGCGAGAATCAGCACAAACGCCAGCAAAAACCCGAACGCGACTGCGCTCGGCCAGACGAGGAATTCCTTAGGTTTTACCTGCGGTCCTTCCATGTCGCCCCCTACTCTTCCGCCGCGTCATCGATCGCGGGCCTTCAATCAAGTCCGCAATGGCTTTTGGCCGGCGAATGATCACCGGCATTTAGGCGCTGGCGTCCGACTTCTGTGTCGCTCTGCGCGCGCGACCTGCGCGCTTGATCTCCTCGGGATCCCAGACCGTAGCCGGACCGCTTTCGAGACCCTCACGAATATCCTGGCGTAAGTGCTCGAGCTTCGCGCTGAGCAGTTGATCCTTTTCGTCCATCAAACGCAGCGCCTCGCGAATCACTTCGCTCGCCGAGGTGTATCGTCCGGACTTCACCCGCTCTTGGACCAGCTTTTCCAGCTGCGGGGTCAAAGAGATATTCATGGTCGCCATAGAGGTTCTCAAGGCAAAGTAGATTGGCAAAGTTTGCCATTCCTACAGTACATTCGCAACGGCGACGCAATTGACCATAATCCCGATAACCGACAACGCGAACGGCCCGGACGGAGAAGTGGTACGCGTGCTCCCTTCGGTTTTTCCGCTTAACGATTAGCCACTTAGCGAAAAGCAGCACGCGTGTTCCTTAGGTACCATCGCGTGTGTAATCGAAGCTCGTGACACACGCGTGATCAAATATCCCGAACGACGTGACTATGTAGCGTCAACGAGACGGAGCCCATACTGATTGGACGGAGCGTGGAAAACACGGGCGAGACGTATACGTCGAGCGGGATTTGCCATGGATGGCAAATCACCGGCTTTCTGCGCGATGCACGAGAGCAAAAGCGCAGAAAGTTTTCCCGCAGCATTGCGCTGGGCCGTCCGTGCTCCGCGCAAGCCCTGGGTTCCCATCCGTGGGCACCCGTCGAACGCATGCGTTCGACCCATGGATGGCTTCACGGCAGTCCGGACAGTCAGTATGGGCTCCGTCTCGATCTCACCCGCCAAAATTGCGTTTATCGACATCTTCGATAACGTACTCAACAACCGGCTCCGTGTCGTTGGCCGAGGGGCGCGAATGCGTCGGCACCGATTTCATCGAAAGCTCTAGCAATCGCGATTTCACCGCCTCTTCAACAAATCGCGACAGATCCCCTTTGCGCCCAGCGCCCGCCAAGAACCGCCGCACTCGCCTATCCACGTCCATGGACACGGTCAACATCCACCGAGTTGATTGTCCCATCACCCCTCCTTGACCCGATCTATCGCATCCCCCGGGGACTTATACTCATCGATTTCCCATTTTTCTTTTATATTCAATCGCTTACTCTAGTTTCGTCACGAAACTTTCGGTTACCCTAAGTCCTTCAGCAGCTTGTCGATGGCGGCCATCAGCCCTTCCCGATCCGACTCCCTCAAGCCCTTCGGGAATGCCAACGTCACCTTTCCCTTCGGATTCCGCACCACCGTCATACGAGTCGACGGCCCGACGTTGTAGTCCCGCTTTAAGGGCTCGATCCGCTTTGACCGATCCAAGCTTAAGCTCAAGTGCTTGAGGATCGCCGCCGGCGGCCGACTGCCCTCCCCCCGCGTCGCCCAATTCTGTGCAGCCTTCACGACCACATCCTTAGCCCCTGGCCGCTCCATCAATACCGCCAGGCTGTACGCAGCCTCCACCGGCACCGCACTCTTATCCGAAAACAGCTGCGCAACTGCCGGCACTTTCAGTAACTGCGCCGCTTTCAGGAGCTTGGCCACCTGCCCCTTTGACACACCAAACGCCTCGGCCATCGCATCCTGAGTCGAGAAAATCTTCGCTTCGAGCTGCTGCTGAAACGACAGCGCCCGCTCCATCGCGGTAATGTCCTGCCGATCGGCATTCTCGATGTGCATCAGCACAGCGCACTTGGCATCGTCGGCCTCAGTCAAGCGGATTTTCAGCTTTGTGTGCGTGAATTCGGCGGCGAACCGACGCCGCATCCCATAGATCAACTCAAAATCGAAATCGCCATCCCCGTTGATCTTTCGCGCCAGGGCCGGCTCCAGCTGCCCGTCCTTGACCACCGAATCAATCAAATCCTGACAGCGCTCCTTGGTGTACCAAGCATTGCTTCGATTGTGGTACTTCCAGGGCCGGCAGCGCTTCGGATCCACCGACAAAATACTGGTCCGCTCCGCCATCGGCGATGTGCGCCCCGTGAGCGCCAACTCGGCCGCCGGCACTCGGGGCCGCGTTGGCGAGTTCTCATACGGCGACGGAGCGGCCTTCTCCTTCACTTGGCGGGCCACGTCCGCCAGATTCATTCCACCAAATAATTTGCTGGCCATTAGGCAATCCCCCTCAATTGCAATGCTGCCCGTTTCGAGGGCCATTCACGCAAAATCCGCAATTCAATTTCACCGAACACCCCATCCAACATCTCCAGCACCTTCCGATTGGGCTTGGGTTGCTCGTACGACCCTAGGAACTGGACCGCCGAGTTGATGATCTCGGTGGTATGAAAAAACACGTGTTGAAACACCCCATCGCTGAAGCAGGTGCGCAACACATCCACGAATTGCCTGTGACTCGCATACCCTTCCACGTACAGCGTGGTCAGCACCGAAACCCAGCGGTACTCCTTCTCAGGATCGATGCGGCTGATGTAGTCGCGCATCATGCGAAAGAATTGCACGGTGCTCGTAAAGTCATGCATGCGCGGCGCCGTGGGCACCAACAGCGCATCGGCGGCCAGCAGCACATTGATCGAAATCAGCCCTAGGGCCGGCGGCGAATCGAGAAGAATCACATCGTAATGCTCTGACACGGTCTGAATGCCAAACTTCAGCTCAGAGAAGAAGGCCACTCGCTGCTCCCGATCCACCTCGGTGGCAAGATGCGCCGCGATTGCCATTTCCGCCTCGTAAAGCGCCAAACACGACGGAATCAAATCGATGTTCGGCCAGTAGGTCTTGCGCACCGCGTACACCAGCGAGCTTTCCGTGCTATCGAGATACGGCAACAACGTGTGCTCCGCCGTGATCTCGGCATCCGGCATGTAGCCGAACATGGAAGTCGTTGTAGCCTGGCTGTCCGTGTCCACCACCAGCACGCGATACCCCTTCAATGCCAGATAGTGTGCGAGGTTCACACACGTTGTCGATTTCCCCACCCCGCCCTTAAAATTCTGGCACGCGATGACGATTGGCGCGTCAGTCTCACCCCGCCACGGCAACGTACCGAAATGTCGGCGGAACTTCTGGATTTGATCTAGCGAGTACCCCAAGCGTCGATTATTTGCGGGATTCCGCTGCAGCGATTCCAACCCCAACTCGACCTCCGCGCGTGCAAGCGTGGTACGATCACGCCCCACCATGTCAGCCGCCTCGGAGGGAGAAAATAGGCGATTCAGTTGCTTTTGTTTGTAGGGATCGTTGCCCCTTTCGTGCATCCTTTGCAGGAAGTTCTCCGAACTTGCTAGGATATCTTCCAACTTGTCTAAGGCACGGATCGCTGGCACACTGTCTCCTTTCAAGGGATGGCGTCCCACGGATATTTTGCGGAATGTACCAGAAATGCGCGTGCTGGGTGAGTCTAGGTGAGGGCTAAGTCGCCCGAAGCCGCCGCTCCGGCGCCCTTTGGCGCTTCCCTCATCGACCGCCGCATTCAGGAATACGCGACTTCGGGCCTGTCTCGCCAATCGATTCTCGAAAAACTCCTCGCCACCCGATGGCCGCTCGACCAACTGCGGCCTCGATTTCCCGAAGCGGAGGAGGGAGCATTTAGATATCCGGAGATGCCGGCCAACGGGCCGCCGGTGCTACCCACGACCTCTAAGACTTCGCCCTCGGGATCGGTAACACCTGTCGATCGAGCAAAAATCGACGCGGTCTCGGCGCCGGACGGGATTTCGTTTCAGTACGTACCACTGATTCAGTGCTCCTTCCCGCACGCGGATCCGAAGCACGCCACCACTTTCACCCGCAAGAACGGCTGGCTGGAATTGACCTTAGGCACGACGCGACCCGATGCCGGATTGCCTTACGGCGTGCCCGCGAGATTGCTCACTATTTACTGCACCTCCGAAGCCGTGCGCACCAATTCACCGGAAATCTACTTGGGCGATTCGGTGCATGACTTTTTGCGCCGCTTGGATGTCCCAATCACTCGCGGCGCGCGTGGCAGTTTAAGCGTCTATGCGAATCAGCTTTTACGCTTGATTCACAGCACTTTGAGCATTGATGAAAATATTCGCGACGGTGCAGGCCGGCAAGGCCTGCACATGCGCCAGGCGTTGTTTGTCGAAGAAGCCAGACTTTGGTGGGACGATCCTGAGCATTCAAACACCCGCAAAGGGGCAGGGCGCAGTATCGGCAACGGCTCATCGCTCATGTTATCGAGCGTCCTGTTCCATTCCATTCTGGAGCGCTCCGCGCCGCTCGCGACTTCCGCCATCAAGCAGCTGCGCAAGAGCCCGATGGATCTCGATGTCTATGCCTGGCTCGTACATCGCCTGTTTCACTTGAGCCGACCCAGCATGGTCAGCTGGCAGCAACTGTCGATGCAGTTTGGACACAGCTATAGCGAACCCCGGACGTTCCGCCGTTTCTTCTTGGATTCTCTGAAGCGCGTATCAGCGGTGTATCCGGAAGCGAAGCTCAAGATCGGTCCCGCAGGTGTTTTGCTTCTCCCGTCCCGGCCTCATTTGGCAAACACCAAGCTGCCCGTTAAGCGGTAATTGGGCGGCGGCCGTTACATCTCTCCCGCTTGTGCTCAGCATTTCGTACGAAAACCTGCAGAAATCCAGGCCAAAACAGCCCTTTACAAATAGGCCGGGGAGGGCCGTTACATCTCTCCCGTTTCACGCCTATATTGTTGTATTTAATATGAATTTTCTTTTGCAGAAAACTGGCCTCCGTTGCATCTCTTCCACAAAAGCGTGGCAACACTTCCGCGAAACCGTTACATCTCTCACCAAGAGGCGTTGCATCTCTCCGCTGAAATGCCATTTGAGTCTTTAAAACCAAGAACTTACGCCATCCCCCTGTATTCATCCTGTAGTACCTGTAAGTCCTTCTTCGACAGAATTCAAAAAAACCCAGCGAGAAAACCCAGAAAGCCGAAATCCGAAACCGTTGGTGATCAACGCAATCTTTAACGCGTTAAAGTTTTAACGCGTTAAAAATCTCGCGACGTATTTGACCGCCTTCGCGAACGTAAGCACCCGGATCGCGAAAAGCAAAGAATCCCAGCAAAGTCAGAGGACCTTGGCCAACGCGTGGAACATCCCGTGGAACATAATGCAAGATTATTATTATATTTTTCATATACTTAAACCCCGCGAAGCCACCGAAAACGGCCTTAAATCAGCGCGACAAGGAGCAAGGGGAACATGTTCCCTTTGAGCACAGAGCGGAGTAGGGTAGGGGAGATGAACCGCCGCCTCACGGACTTTCAAATCCGCAGCACCTGCCGCGCGCTGCTGAAAAACCGCACCACCATCAGCGGCAGGCAACTGCGCCGTGAGCTGCACGATCGCTTCGGCGCCGTCGGCAAGACCGAACGCGTGTTTCAAATTTGGCGCGAGGCCATGGCCGAGCGAACACGCGATGCGATGATCGGCGCACTACCCACCGACGTTGCCGAACTGCAGCGCCGATTAACCCAAGCCGAAACCGAAGCCGCCGCAAACTTAAAGCGCGCCGAGCTTGCCGAGTATCGCGAACAAGCGCATCAAGATCACTGGGCCCTTAAGCTCGATGAGCTGCGCCGAGAGCTCGAAGCAGCTCGGAGGGAAAACTCAGCAGGGCAGGGCGGTTCGCGATCGTTTCCGGTTTAACGGCCGCACTTCACGAAGCAACGCTTATGCGGGAACCCGAACTCACGTTCCGGGCCGCCGTGAATCCGTCCTTGGAGGCTTCGAGCGAAACGTCCGTGTTTCGCACGACCCGGCCCATGAGTTCGCGCTCCCGCTTGGCGAGATCCGCATGCGGCTCCGCTTACCGGTTCGCCGCTGCCGAGGTGGTGTGAGCCACAATGATGCTTGGCGCTCTGGCAATTCGCGCTCGAATCATGCTCCAGCTACAACCGCCACCCCCTGGAGACGCGGCCCGTCTACCGCGGGCCGCCTCTTGGTGCGCCAGCACCGAGCCCGTCCGCGGGCGTCCGCCTTACAAACGCGCTAAGGTTCCACTTATGGGAATGCGAACGCGCAAGAATCAAGTCAGGAGCTCCAAAACACCATGAAGCTAAAGATATTGAGGACGATCGCATTAAGAAGCTTCGCGCTCTTGATGGTGCTGAGCTCGGTGTGGTCTGCCCAAGCACAGGACGCAAAAGCAGAATATTTGCACATGGCCCCGCTCGACCAATACCTGATGGCGGATCGAAATGCCGAGATAGCGCTGGCGCGAAGTGCGGCTCCAGAGTCCATTTCACGCGATGCCGAAGTCCTGATCCTCGGGCGGCTTGGCTATGAAACTGCGGTCAAAGGTAAGAACGGTTTCGTGTGTGTCGTGGAGCGATCGTGGATGGCCCCATTCGACGACCCGGAATTTTTGAACCCCGATCAGCGGCTGCCGCTTTGCCTCAATCCTCCGGGCGCGCGAACCCACCTGCCACTCACCTTCAAGACAACAGAGCTGGCCCTGGCTGGGCTTTCCAAAACTCAGATGTTCGACAGTATTAAGGCCGCATTCGACAAGAAAGAACTGCCGCTGCCGGAGTCTGGTTCGATGTGCTACATGATGTCGAAGCAACAATACTTTGGCCGCAGGTACGGAAACGCCGATCCACATTTGATGTTTTGGTTTCCCAAAACAGACGATAAATTTTGGGGCGCGGGTCTGCCTAACTCCCCGGTGTACGTGCATCAATACTCTCCACAACCGATCACCGAATTTATTATTTCGGTGTCCAAGTGGTCGGACGGCACAGCTCCGTCAGCGCATGAGCACTAGGGTGCTAACCGACAAAGAAATAGCCGACTTGCGCAAGATCTTCGCATCTTGCGACCTCGACGGCGACGGCTACATAACCTTCGAGGAGTTTCGGCTTCTCCGATGGGCCGCGCTGTTCGCACCGCGATGCTTCGGCATCCTGCCTCGCTGCGGACCTGCCGGCACTTCCTTGTGCCGGCGTTCGGTGCATGCACCTCACCCCTGTGCTCGCGCGGCCACGGCAAGTTAGAGGCGTGACTCTAACTCGCCTCCCGGATCTCGTGCGAAGACGCACGTCGATCCGTTGCGACATCCTGTCGCAATTGGGACTTGAATCGCGCTTCACCGAAAACCTCCACCCCTGGAGACGCGGCCCGCGGTAAGCGGGCCGCTTCTTGGCGCGACAGCGCCGAGCGGCTTTGCCGCGTCCCTCTTCCTCCGCCGTTGCTCGCCGCGTGCGACTGATTCAAAGTAACGTTAGAAATAGACCCCAAGCAGACATTCAATTCAATGCAGGCGGTCCACATGCGAAAAGTCTTCATTATCTTCGGCATATGCTTTCTGATCGAGCCGGCCATGTCTGCCGACCTCAGAGACTGGAAGACGGTATGCGAAGTGCCCAATATGGAGCTGGCTGATGTGCGGCGCGGGATTCGAACGCCTCCCGATACTTCGCTCGCCCGCGCTGGGCAAGCTTGGTTGCGACATGGGAACAACTACGCAACCCTAACGATGCCTGGCTGCAATCTCCGCGACGTCAAAATGCCGGTGGTGGCCGCGCCAATCAGCCCGCATTTCGTGTCCGCCGGCGGCTACGTGCTCGGCAGCTGGGACAGCAAGACCGGACTGACGAGTTGGTGGGTAGGCAACGGATCCTTGCGATCCTTCCGAGGCCCACCGGACAGCCCTACCAGCTCTGGGCCGCCGATCCTGTCCGCCGACGGTCACTGGGTGGCGTGGGTCGAAGCGCGTCCGGGCAATCCGAGGAGTCGTCGCGTGGTCATCCGTTCGTTAAGCGACGACCGGGAGCAGGATATCGATTTGCCGCCGTCCGAATGGTCGCTGCTTGAAGTGGATATGGAACGGCAGGAGATGACTTTCTTCGAATACAATGTTGTCAGTCGATATAGCGGACTGGTTGTGCTCGGACTGAACGGTGCAAGACACGGTCGACCCCTCCTAGCCGAGGGCGTCGAGCCATTAGATTCGACCCTAGTGCGCGTGGGCTCGGGCTGGGTCGCCTGGGATGCGACCCGGGACGGGGCATTTCAACCGTACCGAATTGCCTGGTCAGTCTCGGGTCGGCGGGGGTTGCACAAAACTAGGGCGGGTCGTTCGATCACTGCGGTCGCGGTGAATCCGGTTGGTACCTACATTGGCGTCAGCGAGACGGACAGCACCAGGATTAACCTTTTCAAGGACGTGGTCTACGTACTCCGCGCAAGCGATGGGGAAAAGGTCTGGAGTCGAACTCTGCCAGCGTTTGCTCGCTCTTCGCTCGCATTCCTCGGAGATGGGCTGTTTGTATACACGGAGGTGCAGGGCTCGCGCTCCACCGTACGTGTGCTGCAGATCCCTGATTAGACCGCTTGGCTTGCCCCTCGATAGCGCCGCGGTTGCACCAATGCTTGGTGGCATGCCAAGCGCGGTTGTTGCGAACGTTCACTTATGGCCGGCCGCCCGATCACTGAGGGTCGGTGATCAATTGGCGCTTTCGACCCGCAGCAGCCGGTCACGAGTGACCGCTCTCGGACAACTACTTGAACTCAGCAGTAACGACAATATTCCCGACGATGTTCCGATTGAACTCCGGAAGTTCTTCCGCTGGAATCCAGTATTCGGTGTGTATCGCACCACCGACCTGTTCTTTCCGGTAGCGGCTTAGGTAGTGCGCCTCCACATCAAACTTCGTGACATACCCTGCACCGCTCTCCTCCACGTTCCAGTCGCGGGCAATTTGGATCGCGTATGCTTCATTGGTCACCGGGTAAAAGATTGGCTGCTCAGGTAGCCGCGGCGGAAACTCCCGCCACCCTGAAGCTTCGATTAGTTCGAGTTCCTTCGGTCCAACAGGGCGATACAGCGTGACGGTCGGTTTGTCCATGTCGAGCTATTATCGTCCCAATGGGTTGGACCGTCATCTTGCCGCCTGCATACGACCCTAACCTGCTTTCATGCGCGTGGATCATCTCAAGCTGCTAGCATTCGCGAACGATGGAGGGGTTCGATGCGACGCGCAATCATCGCTGTGCTCGTTTTGGTGGGTAGTTCCGCGCAAGCTGTCGTCTTGTCCATCGGATTGCATCAATACGTGATCACGGACGCAGGCAAGCAGGTGTTCACGAAGGCCCAGGAGACTTGCGCAAAACTGGGGAGAGTGATGATGCCGCTGGGTGTACCTTCGGACGAAGTGGGAATCCCTCCCAGGAAGCAACTCAAATTCGAGTGCATCCTCGCCTACGAAGTCGTCCCAAACGGTCAGGACACTTACAAAATTCACGTGCCCACCGGGGACATGCTGGGACCAAGCGAACGCATGTGTCCCGCCCCCACTTGTCCAATTAAGAATCCACCGGCGCTACTCCCCGATATAGGAACCGCCTCTGAACAGACCCAACAGTTGGCCCGCACTTACTGCGCGAAGATGCATGCGACCTCGGTGGTCACGGGTGGCGGGTTTGATATGGGCCCCGGCCTTACGCTCATTTTCAAATGTGTCCAGCCACAAGAGGGAGCGGCGGCCAGTCGGTGATAGCGGACAGAGCAGCCCAACGAAGCGCGCCTGACTGGCAAGTTTGCTGTAGATGACGACTGGCGGCTTTGTGGCAGCTATTTCTATGCGAGCAAGGACCGCCTTTGGCCGCAACTTGCCCGTCACATCCTCTTCTCCCAAGCTTCAACCGTCCTCCTATATTCGCTTCGCAGCTTCTCGCGATTCTCCTGCGAATAGTCTTGAAATCGCTCTTCGAAGAACGCCAAATCCGCCTGCAAGCTGTCGCGAGGTTTTACGTACGGACTTAGATTGTGTCAAGCGAATATGGCTCTTAGTCATGCCCCTCGAACTTTTCGCCAGCGGTGACACGATAGTCAAGCCGGTTCTCCGGTGGTGGGATGGGGCAGTACACGTACTGGTTCACAGAGCAGTACGGATTGAAAGCCTTGTTGAAATCCACAGTCGTCGTCCCATCTTTTGGAAGTGGCGCGTAGATGAACCGACCGCCTCCATAGGTCCCCTGACCATTGGTCAGATCCGTAAACATGATGAATAAGTTGTCTCCATCGACAAAGGATTTTATGCGAAAGTCCTGGCCACCAAGCGTGAATACGACATCTCCGGTCGACGTCATTGGCTGTTTCCATTCGATGTGCGTCAGCGGCATTCGCGTTTCCGAGGGCTTTTCATAGGGAACAAACTTCGCAGAAACGCGATAAGTGTCGTCAATGGGGAACCATTTGTTTCCCGCAAATTCAGCAACGGCTGGATTCTCTAAGTCATCGACGAACACATAAAAGGCATCAGCGTAAGGACGAACCCGAAACTCGATGCTCCCTACCCGAACTAGACCAAGGCCGCTCTTCATCGAGAGGATCTGCGGCCTTGAGGTCGTATGACCGTCAATCCTAGCGCGAATTGTATGAGAAGGACTGAACGTGACGACGTCTCCATGCCTGATCAACTTGCCAATCGATTTAGGCGCGTGAAGTGGAGGCAATCGCATGTCGGACTTTGGACTGCTTCCAAGAGTCGAGGCGCCGAGCGGGATCTCAAAGTTCCCGACGCCGGTCAACCAGCGGCCATTACGCACATCAGCATCGAAGGTCTGACGCCATTGTAGAATCTCAGCGGTGTACGGATCATCGGTGGCACTCGCGAGGTTGGCAACTAGCAGCAGCGTCACAGCGACACCTATTCCCAGCAACCATTTCATATGATTGACATCTTTCGCTCAATGAACGAACTCGTCAATTACCGCCAACTCATTTCTCAACTCTCGCATGCCTTTCTCCCATCGATTTTCTTGATCCCTGCGCCCCTAATCCATGCTACTCAAAAAAGGGCAGGGCGATGACGCAACCACAACGCATTGGCACCAACCTTGGCCAAAAAGGGAATTCGGACTGTTGGTCCCGCTTCGCTGCGCTTTCCTGCTTCGCTCGCGGACCGGCCCGGACTCCTGTCCGGGCGTTCGCCACGGTGTTGCTCACCCATGGGCCAAGGAACGTCCATGGCTAATCCTCTGCGCAGCCCACGCGATGAACCCGAGCGCATCGTTCTTAGTAACATCGCGAAATACGGTTGGCACGCCGTCAACGTCATTGAAGATAACGGCTGCCCGCCATGGACGCTCAGTATCGGACTCTACGAAGGTTCTTCGTCTGGTCTCGCCGTTCGGGCATCCTGCCCTCGCTCGACGGCGGCGGTCCCGAGGCGTGACTCCGGCCCGCCTCTCGGATTCTCAGGCGTTACGCCTGTGAATCCGTTGTCACTTCCATGTGACAAGGAGATTCCATGAGCAATCCACAACGGGTAGCCAAAGATGAACCGGAACGCATCGTCCTAAACAACATCAATGAGTTCGGTTGGCATGCCGTCAACGTGATCGAAGACGACGACTACCCTCCTTGGAGCTTCACTATTGGGCTTTACGAAACTTGGCAGCATCCAGAACTCATCGTGATCGGTCGATCCCGTGCCACCGCCCACAAAATGCTTGAATGCCTCGCCACCCAAATCGAAAACGGCAGCGCGCCCGACTTTGCCGATCATGATCCCTATCCGCTATTGGGCATTCCCTGCCACTTTATCGAGGTCAACCCCCGCTACTATTCCGACTACGTCGGATTCGCTCTGTGGTTCTACCGCAAGCGCCGCTTCCCGCTCTATCAGATTATTTGGCCTGGGAACGATGGCCTATTCCCTTGGCACCCCCGAGCGCCGAGTACATTTAGAGAGTGGCAACCCCTATTGGGCAATTCCCCTTGCGCCATGGGTGAGCCGCATGCCTGCGAACGCTAGAACATGGATGTTCTGGCCGGACCGCAAGCGCAGCAGGGACCGCGCAGAGCCGCGGCGCAACGGATTATTAGGCGTCGGCTCATGGCGCTGCGCCATTTTCAGCTGAAATATGTAAAGTGCGAGCAACCTGCCGCCCAGAATCGACGTCGCCACTGGACCAATGGCCAATAGACAATTTGTCTGCCGGTCGTGAGCATCGGCGTGCCTAAGGGATGGGCCGCTAGACCGAATCGACAATTAGTGCGGCAAGAAAAAATCCGGGCGGAGATTTAAGGGGTGCACCGGAATACTGTCACTCACGAGTTCCTCATGCGCGAATCAACCGATCGCGTACAAAAAGCGCTATACAGCGACAATCCCAACGAACAATTGGTCGCCAGCCGGCTATTGGAGAGCCCGGCGGCATTTCGGACTTGGGAGAGCGAACATTCCGGACTGATGCACGAGGTTGCGACCGGCTTCAGGCGCACGCAGGCAGCCCTGCTCAAAAAGGCGGCATTTCGACTGATCCACCGCAAGGCGCTGTTTGAATACCTGCGCGACGAGCGAGTTCGGGGCAGCCAGCGCGCGCGCATCGTCGTCTCTTTCCATCCGACGCAGGATTACACCCGATCCGTCATTGCGGAACATGCACTGTATCTTCGCAAGGCCTGCAGCTTTCTGTGCACGAACCACGTCGGCGGCATGGTCGTGCGCGATCCGGGCTTTTTGTATCCCATGAGCCGCTATCAGGCCATCTACGCGGAGTACTTCAAAATCTTTTGCAGCACGCAATTCAGCACGACCTCCGCGGATACTGATTCGCAGGTCGAGTTACTGCCGTTGCTGAAATTCCAGCTTGAAGAATACCGCATGGCGATCATGAACCCGCAACCTGAAACGGAGTGGCTAATGCGCGAACACGAATTGCGCGAGCCCAACGGCGATACGGTCCGCCTGATCCGGCCGAGCGGTTCGCAGCGCAAGCGTTAGGCTCATCATACTGTCGACGGTATGTCGCGTGTCGCTTTCAGGCTACCCAAGAGCGGCTTTCCCGTTTCCATTCAGCACGGCATCCTATTCCCGGGAGCGCCAAGTTCTGCGGCGAGCAACTAGAGGCCCCTAAACCTTTCAAAGGCTGCCACCTGTCAAAGGCGCAGCTCATGCAGTTCGGTTGTAACCTAAGGAACCACTCACCATCCCGCCTGTCTCTTCCGAAGGGAGTGTCTTCTCCTTTGAGGGAGATGGCGATGAAGACCAACGACACCCGCACACACAGGAACCTGATTTTCCTCATGGTGCTGATGTCGCACGTGGCCATCGTCGTGGTCGTGATCCGCGAAGGACGGCTCCTCGTTTTTCCTAAAGCAACGCACGAGCCGCTGCTGCTTATGCTATTGCGCGGCGAGGAGCCCGCAATTCAACGCGAGCCCACCCCACGGGGGCAGGGAAGTCCCCCGCACACGCCAAAACACGAACCACTCCCCGAAAACGCCATCACGGTTCCGCCCGAAGCACCACCGCCACCCATGATCGACTGGCAACACGAGGCTGACCTAGCCAGCGAGAATTTTCTTGCCATCGCCGAGAAGGAAAAGAGTTATCGAGACCTATCCGGGCTCTCGCCCGCGCAGCTTAAGTGGATCAAACAAAACCGCATGAAACCCGCGCCGCCCGGAATTTGCCTGGCAGAATCCGCGCTTCGAGTTCGACAAGAATTCCGGCATCCCGGTGTTCTGGATTAACGACCACTGTGTGTGGGTCATGCTGATGATCTTTTGCAAGATCGGCAAACCGGTCGCCGACGGCGGAATCTTCGATCATATGCGGGATCCGAAGCCGCCTTAGATTGGCGATAGAAGTGCTACTTCGCGAAAACCTCTTGCAGCGTGTCCAAAGCAAGTGAGAGCGTCTTGGCGGAAACGCTTCCCATCTTCTTCGCCAACCGTACCTTGTCCACGGCGCGAATTTGATCCAGAAGGATCAAGCCCTTTTTTCCACCATGCGACAAAGAAATTCGGAACGGCGCCGGCCGGCTCTTCGTGGTCATGGGTGCGACGATGACCGTACGCAAGTAGTCATGCATCTCCGGTGGCGAAACCACGACGCAAGGGCGGGACTTCCTGATCTCGCTGCCCACCGTCGGATCGAGCGTCACCAACCAAATCTCGCCGCGGCTTACCAACTAAGCCCCGCATCGTCCTCATTGCCAAACTCGCCCATCACCAGCGCGTCATCATCTTGGGTTGCAAGCTTCTGTGCCGCGGCTGCCCAACCGGCCCGCGGCGCCTTCGCGGGCCTGCGTAGCACCAACGCATCGCGCTCGATGGTCATTTCCGCGTGCCCTTCGAGCCCGATTTGCGCGAGCAGTGGTTTCGGGATCACGATTCCCTGTGAGTTGCCAATGCGACGAATGGCGATTTGGGTACGCTTCATAGTTATAACAATGTAGCACCGCGCAGGCAAATATTCAACTTGCACCCCTCGACGACTTCTGCTTCCCGCCTCCAAAGCCTTCAAAGAATGGCAACCGGTATTGGGCGAGTCTAAGACATAGCACGCCAATACGTTGGAGGCCGACTGCAAGATCATGCGACGGAGCGTGAAAAACACGGGCGAGGCGCATGCCGCCGAGCGGGGTTTGGCAGGGACGCCAAACCACTGGCTTTCTGCGCGATGCACGATCCCAAAAGCGCAGAAAGTTTTTCCCGCAGGCCCCACGGATGGGTCTACGCCGATCCGGAACGTGATCTTGCAGTCAGCCTCCACCATCGGATGCCCCTAACTGCCCGTGTCGACCCTCCGGCCAGGCGCGACCGGCAGCTATCAGGCAGGACAGTTACATTGTCGGGAAAGACAGCTAACATCTTTGGTACCACCGGCCTGACGGGTGGACACACGGCTCCGAGCCCTTGGTCGTCTATGGCTGACTTTTACGATGAACTCGCACCCTTATATCACCTGATCCATCAGGACTGGGATGCGAGCATCCGCCGGCAAGGCGAGCAGCTCTCTGCGCTGATAGAGACCGAGTGGCCCAAATCCAAGAGAGTTTTGGATGTGTCCTGTGGAATTGGGACCCAGGCCATCGCGCTCGCCCAGCACAGTTACTCCGTAGTCGGTTCAGATATCTCCGCGAATGCAATAATGAGGGCCGAGCAAGAGGCGCATACGCGCGGAGCCAAGGTCCTCTTCTCTGTTTGCGATATGCGTCAGGCACACGATCATCATGGGAACGGCTTTGATGTCGTCATCTCCTGCGACAACTCCCTTCCTCATCTTCTGAACGACGATGACTTGCTGGTCGCGCTCAAAGAAATGCTGGCCTGCTTATCCGCAGGCGGTGGGTGTATCGTCAGCGTCAGAGACTATGAAACTGAAGAACGCGGCGCGAATATCGTCAAACCATACGGCGTGCGTATCGAAAGGGGCAAACGCTATTTGATATTTCAGGTTTGGGATTTTGACGGCGAGCACTACGATTTGGCGTTTTTCTTTGTCGAGGAGGATCTCTCAAGCTCAGTGGTTAAGACGCACGTAATGCGATCCCGGTACTACGCAATTTCGACCGTGCGCCTTCTTGGGTTGATGCGACAAGCCGGTTTTAAAAACGTTCAGCGTCTTGATCACGCGTTTTACCAACCGGTTCTGGTCGGTACGCGCGCGGAATGACGTCATGCGCTCCACGGATTGCTTCGAATTCCGCCGACGAATTGACGATGTGTGCTATCGATTCGAGCCCGTTGCTCCGAGAGGAGGTTACCCGGCATGGAAGCGAGTTGACTTCGACTTGTGGCTCACGTGGATATCCGGAAGCGGTTGGTGCGTAGTTGACGCGCATGGTGTCGCTAATAGTCGCCCTTGGAATGTTGAGCTTGCGGACCAACGGAACGAACCGCCCGAAGGTGAGTGGCTGAGCAAAAAAGGGGACAAGTCTTACGTCTACGACCTCGTGCGTTTTCCCGGCCCGGGAGCCGGTGAATGAGTCCTTTCGACCCCATCCTGCCAGTCGTGAGCGTCGGCTTAGCGGATGGCCGATCATCGTGGAAGAAGGCGTTGAGCCGCGCCGAAATGCCCGGTGACAAGAATCGCAGCAACGACAAGGAGGACGACCATAATACCGCCAACGATTCGGACAGGTCGCGAGTAACTTTCAAACTCGGTGCTAAGCCTGTCCCAGCGCTTATGCTTGCCCACTGCCGCCGGGATGTTAATAACGACGATCGCAAACCCGATCAGGAATATGAAGGGGCTTCCTTTATCGATCAGTCTATGACCGAGATACACAGCCGTAGCGTCCGTGAGTCCAACGATAGCAAGAATCTCAAATATGACGATTGTTCCTGTCGCCTTCCAATCAGACAGACCATCATCGCTGATCGCTCTGGCAATCGTTCGTAGCTCCCAGAACATGAAGGCCAACCACGTTCGCGGATCCCACCATTGTGCAAGTCGCGCCTTCATAACCGCTTTCACATATCTGTTAGTCGGTGCACTGGCTTGGCATAACCGTCTGTCTCATGGCGACCCGCAGCCGCCCGGGGTCAGTGTCGGCGTTGCCTCACCGTAGCGGGCGACTCGCCGAGCCGCGCACCGTCCCCGCCACGCTCGGCGACCGCATCCAGCTCACGCGCTTTCTCCTCGATATGAGCTTCGTCACCTCCGTAACCGTAGATTATCGGATAGATTGGTTGCACATCTCCGAGGCTAAAGATCACCGCAAACTCTCCGGCTTGCTTTGGGTTCAGGTCAGCCACACAGCTTGATCCATAGCACATGGCCGTTGTGGCAGCAGTGATGGTAGCGTCCGCATGAAAAGGACCCTTCCACGAGCGTATTACGAGAAACTTGGATAGCGGGCCCCAACTGGGGTCTCTCGGATCGACTTCAGGTGGCTCGAGTAAGCGGACGAGCACTGCAACTTTGGCGGCGCGAAGCCGATCTGCGTCGTTGCTAGACCAGCCCAAGCCCGCTTCTCGCACACGCTTCATCCCTTCTTTCGATCGTTCCTCCCATCGCAAGTAAATTTCATCGAGATGTTCGTAATGAGTCTTACGGATCAGTTGTCGGTTGAGATCGAACTCAAAATAGTACGCCTGTTCCCGAAATGCACCGTTGGGCGCTTCCCACCATATTCGATGTTCGCAGGGCTGCGTACAAGGGAACATCGTAAATCCCAAAAAGTATCCGGAGTGCAGAAACTCAGTATTTGGCGCAGCACCGAATCGATGTGTAACAGTCTCTGGCGAATCGCCGAGGCGCGTTTCTGCAAACGCGCTCGCATACCTACGTTCCCTGTACACGTACAGCCCTGCATAAGCGAAAAGGGCGGTAGCCACCGCACCAATCAGAAACTTCAGCAAGAGGCGTGACTTCATGGCATCGAACGATCACGTTGAGCAGCGCGCGGCTGCGCCCAGCGTGCACTCCATTGCGCTACGACTGACTCGTCAAACATTGGGAAGAATTTTACAGCAGGCCGCGAACGGACGCTTTGACGAGACAGATTTGTTCAGTCGGTGCCCCGGTATCGTCCCCAAGCCGCCCATAGTCACCGTCGGCGTTCGGCCTTACAGATGCGCCGCTCCGTGATCGCTCGCTTGGTGGTTTGCCGTCATTTGAGCTGCTTTGGCGCGGGTCCGATTTCTACGACGAAGCGACGACCCTCATCCATTAACCGTTCGAGGCCACGCTCAAGCCCTCCAGCGAAGTCCTTCTTTGCGAATAGCGGTGTCATTTCTGTTTCCAATATTTGCTTCGCGTCTGCATCGCTGATGAAACGCTCCATCCCCTTACCGAGTTCAATTCTTGCTCTCCGCTCTTTCATTGCGAGGGTGATCAGAATGCCATCGTCGAATCCCTTGTTGCCGAGGCCCCAAACATTTGCAGTGCGGAGAGAAAACGTCTCGATTTTTTCCTCGCCCAAACTTGGGATGATCAATACCACAAACTGATGATGCGTTTCTTGGTGGTATTTCTCTAAGGTACCGGCGATCCGCTCCCGCTCTGCGACCGCCAACACTCCCGCGGTGTCATTGACCCATCCACTAAGCTTCGGCACCCAATCGCTTTCCAACGCAACAGTCGCGCCCGCACCAAGCGCCGCGGCTAGCGCGAAAATGCAGGTAAATACACTGATACGTACGCGAGGCCGGACCATACAGTTAACGGAGTTCGCGGGCCGATTCGTCGTGACGAAACGCGACATACGTGTAATAGATCATTTGCCGCTTGGCTCGTCAAACTAGTGACTGCAAGCTGGAGGGCAATCCGTCAGAGCTCGTTCGCGGTCCAATTTCCAGCAAAGGTCGGCAAAGGCAAGTGTCGACCCCTTGGAGACAGTCGTGACAGGCAGCTCTTGGGAAGGCAGAATCGGTCGCGATGCCTCGATCACGACAAGACATGGTGCTCTCTCGCTGGGATCTAGTCCCGGACATAGTCGGTCCTTCTGGCTCGATATCGGTGGAATTGCACGGACGAAAAACCGCGCTGATCACCTTGCACTTTGGGTCCAGGGATCTAATGCTCAACGTCCCGCATATCTACGCATTAACATGGGAATTCGAAGGTCCAGCCAACACGCCATTGCCGAGACCACTGCCCCACTTCGAGGCTAGTGACGTCAAGCAGTGGGTTTACCCGCTCTTGAAAGTGGATAACGATGCGGAATGGCTGCAGCAGGTGTCGTTGTATTATGAACGCCAAGGAGCGCCGTTGGGGCATTTCTTCCTCGTTTCGATGGACGACATCATCGAATTCGTCGGCAGAAGTGACGTTGACGCAAAGTGGGTGCCATCGAAGTGATCCTGAACCTCATCGGAGCGGCCTTGGGTCCGGTCACGACCCCGCAGACTCGCGCGACCGGCTGCTTACGGGATTGAGATCTCTGTTATAAGGATCAAAACACCAACCAAATCTAGGGAGAGAAAGCGTGAGCGCAACCGACGTTACCTTTGGAAGGGCACTGAAAATATGGTGGAGCTTCGTTTGGCGCGCAATGGTGTTAATGCTTCCAGTAATGATTGTCGCAATGGTTATAGCGGTCTCAATCCTTCCGTTCCCCAAGGCGGGGCAACCGGCGCCCGTACTCCGGCCAGACCAGATTCCGGGAATGACCGGGAAAATGTTCGGTCTCTGGCTCTTTATGATGGTCTTTTACATTGCCGCCCAGGTGCAGGCCGTACGTTGGATGCTTAAGACGAAGTGGAGCGATTTTAGATTGCAAGCGGTTTCTGACGGCTGACGACCGAGGCTGTGTGAAAACCCTTGGCACTTTTGCAAATTGAGCGAAACGAGCCAAAAATCCCAAGCGTGTTTCAAATCTGCGAGATTTCGAAGAACGAATTTTGCAGAATTGATTTACAGCGAGGTCGGTTTTTGTTTTTACACAGCCTCGACCCCGAGCTGACGCCCGCCGATGACTGCTTTGGAGAGGACTGAAATCACGAACATTGCCGCGAACCAGTATTGGCGCCATCCGTTACGGCGGAAGTCTCCAGGCGAGAGACCCAGTCCATTCGGCAGCAGCAATAATCAAGATCAGGCCGACCCAAACCGCGACGCTACCACAGACTCGATTCATCTTCGAACGAAACTTGAACTGTTCCTCGAATCGAGACCATTTATGATCGAGCACCAGCGTGTAATAGTTGAGACTGACTAGGCCAAAACCGATCACGCCCCATAGGGTCAAAAATTCCGGTTTTGATTGTGGCAGCAGTACGCGCCGTTGAAGGGAGATCGATATTATGGAAGTGATAGTGAGCCCGGCAAATCCTGTACCTACGGATATGAACAATAGAGCTTTCCACTCCTCCAAACCATCGTTCCAGGCGCTTTTAAATGTGCTGCGAAGGACGTAAAACGTATAGGCGTGGATTTTTGCAAGCCATCGCCAACTACAAGCGATACCTTCTGCCACTCTCACGCCTCCCTCGTGACTGGTCGAGTCGCCAGTCTACCGTGGGCCGCGAATGACAGCTTACAAGCGCGCATTTCTGCGGCCCCAAACTCTTCCCCCTCAAGTCACGGCTTGGTCGTCTTATTCTCCTCAATGACGCGCTGATCAATACGTTGCAGCTCCTGCAGCGCATCCGCAATCAACCTTTCGTCATCCTTTCTTAAGCCTTGCGCAAACAGTTGATAGGCACGCAGGCGATCATGCGTTACCGATCTTATCAGCTGCAAACTATCGTAGGCCCCCGAGGTTGTCGGCAGATCCAGCTTCGAAAGTCGGACATCGGCCTCCCTCCAGAAGGGGATCACCTCACCCTCGATCCGATTCGCATAAGTAGGGTCATCCCATTTGTTTGCTTTCGCAAGAACCGCCAGTTCGCGCCAGCGGTGTAGCGCACGCGCTTCTTTGGGCCCAAACCAATGCACTGTGGCCGCGAACAGTCCGTCTCCGCTAAGACCCATCGAGGCATGCTTGGCCGCTCCGACCCCGACCCCCAATAGTAAAATACCCGTCACCGCCGCCAGGCCAAGACGTCGGAGATTTGCCTTCAAGCGCAGGCGCAGCCCGGTAATCGGCCGGGACAGTACAAACCCCATCAAGAATCCCGCCGCGACACCTCCGATATGCGCAGCATTATCCACTCCGGTACTCAAAAGACCCGCGACGAGAGCGCAGCCGGTAAAAATCAACGACGAATTCCTCAAGGGTCGCAATGCGCTGTTAGGGATGCTTCCGTCGCTGCGCATCTGAGTGGCGATCAACGCACCTAGTAGGCCAAATATGGCCCCCGAGGCGCCGACGCTGTTAATCGCCGGGTTCCACGTGACGCTTGCGAGATTCCCCGCGATCCCCGCGACCAAATAAATCAGTGCGAATGAAACACTGCCGTAGAGTCGCTCCGCCACAGGTCCGAATGAGGCGAGCGCCCACATGTTGAAGGCCAGGTGAATGCCCCCCGCGTGCAGAAACAGGGATGTCAGTACTCGCCACCAGTCCCCATCCGTCGTGTACGGCCCAAAATTAGAACCCAAACCAATCAGCGAAGGACCATCGAACCCAAGGTAGTGACTCGTACCCAAGGCCGTGGTCACATACACGCAAACGCAGGCGATGATGAGCGAATACGTAACAGGCGTCTTCGGCGACTGCGCGATCAGCGACCGCTCGAACTCCACGTGCGTTTTAAGCTGCGGCGTGAAGTCAGGCGTCCGCTCAACCGGTAGTAATTTCGACAGCTCGTCGGCTTCCTTGAAGTCTCGAAGCCACAGCGTCACCCCCTGGACTTCCTCACCCGGCACGCGAAGCTCAAAGCGGACCACGGATCCTTCACACTCGACATTGCAGACGAACTGCCGCGCGAGTTCTTCCGTGTCAATTACCGGTAATCCAATGAAAATGCGAAAACGCCGACCCGTCACACGCACCAGCGCGTCATCCACCCGAATGCTTCCGGTCCCCACCAGATGAAAGTCATTTCGTGACGGACCCACTCAATTCACAAAAGACGCCCTGGGCTCGAAGGTCACCGCAAAGGGACGAGGAGGGCTTAGCATGGGATCCGGCGGCGCTACCACCGCCGATTTTGCTGCGAGCTCCGCAGTTTGGCGCTCCGCTACCCGCCGCCGTTGATATTCCGTAATGAGTTTTCGCGAATTGATCGGATAGCGCAGGTGATCCATCCGCGCAACGGCATTGTCCAGCTGCTCGCGCGTATAGCCGCTAAAGTCGATGTCGCCGTCCGTCGCCATTCTTCCTCTGTCGGCTGATCGTATGCCAGAGCATTCCGCCCCCTCACGGAATCAACTTGAATACCGTCCCGTCGTTTGCCGTTCCGCGTCCGTCCGTAGTTCCGTAGAAATTCCCGTCGGCCCCCTGAATCAATCCGGAGACGGTTGAGAATCCACCGTTGCCGCCGAATCCGAAATCCCATAGGACGGTTTCCACGCCTTCCGGGGTGACTTTGAATATTGTTCCCGAATTCAGAATCGTCCCGCCGGCCACCGTCGTGCCGTAGAAGTTTCCATCGCTTCCCTGCACGAGACCTGCATACGGATCACTCCCGTCGGTACCGGCACCAAAGTTCCAAATTACAGTCAACGCTCCGTCAGGGGTGATTTTGAAAACTGTTCCCCCGCCAATCAATCCGCCTCCAGCTGCTGTTCCATAAAAATTGCCGTCTACTCCTTGAACGAGGCCGCCCTTTGGTACGGTGCCGGTCGTATAGTCAAAGTTCCACAAGACCGTCTCAGTCCCACTCAGCGTGATCTTGTACACCGTACCGCGGCTGTTAGTTCCTCCGAGGCTTGTCGTTCCATAGAGATTTCCATCCGTACCCTGAATCAATCCCGACTGCGGAGAGAACCCATCCATTCCGGTTCCAAAACTCCACAGCACAGTCTCCGCGCCGGTCGGCGTGATTTTGAATACCGTTCCATAGCCGGTGGATCCGCCCGCGCCCGTGGTTCCGTAGAAGTTACCGTCGCTCCCCTGAACCAAACCACTCACTGGTAGTTGCCCATCGATGCCAGAGCCGAAACTCCACAAAACTGTCTCAACTCCAGCCGGCGTGACTTTAAATACCGTACCCAGACTATTGGCTCCGCCAACGTACGTTGTGCCATAGAAGTTGCCATCACTTCCTTGAATCACGCCTCCTACGACAGTGCTGCCATCGGTGCCTCCGGCGAAGCCCGATATTACGGACTCCACTCCATCGGGCGTGATTTCATATACGGTACCGTCAATGTTTGGACCGCCGTACTTGGTCGTCCCATAGAAATTACCGTCACTGCCTGCAATTAAGGCCGATTCCGGATACTCGCCATCCAAGCCGAAGCCAAAGTTCCAAAGCACTTGCACCAACGGACAGTGGACCACGACGCTGGTGATATCCGCATTGGCGACCGTGCCCGAGCCCGCAACCACTGAACATCCCTGATACGAAGGTTGGGTGCTAATCGCCACGCTGTAGTTACTTCCGGTAGCAATTGAAGTAGCGAAGGCGAATGTGGAATTCGCGCTGACCGTTAACAAATCTCCGCCATTGTTTTGCAGCACGATAGAGCTGCCATCCGCGAGACCCGAAACGGTTCCGCCGACCGTATGGGTTGTGGCAATACAAGTCACGCCGACACTGGTGACATTGCTACTTGTAACGGATCCGGAAGCGGCACTCACGGTGCATGTCTGACCGGACGGTTGCGTTCCGATGGTTACCTGATAGGTGCCACCCACCGTAATAGCCTTGGGGAAAGTAAATGCGGAATTTGAGGTGGCTGTTACTGAATCCCCGCCGTTGTCTTGCAATACGACAGAGCCGCCACTCGCCAGACCCGAGACGGTACCCCCAACGGTAAAGGTCGGCGGCGGCCCGCCGCCACCGCCTCCGCCCCCGCATGCGGCGAGCAGGATCGAACTCAAAAATATGAAGCAGGCACGATGAATGCCTTTGGGGCGCGTCCATTTCATTCTTATTGTTCTCCCTTCCGGTGAGCCATCGTATTGAAAAACTCACAGCCTCACAACGGTATTGAAATGCGGTTGTCGTAAATTGAACCCTCAGCGATTTCCTTTTAGCGCCTTCATCCAAAACCCTAAGAGTCTAGAGACCTCTAGCAGGTAAACCGCGGCTGGCTAACATTTAGCCCGCCTTACAAGCAATCCCCAAGACTACAAGCCCCGTAGGTTCCGGATAGAAGGCTTATGGGTACAGCAACAACCGAAGCCACAAGACATGCGATTACGATCTTATGTCTCGAAGCCCCTGCCGCCACAAACGGCGCGAGACCTAGCACGCCTGCGACGACAAACGGAGCCACCCAAATCATCGTTGCAAAGAAGTGTGCGGCATCTGCCGGAAACCTCGCGTGTTCCCATGGCCGC
>Ga0206795_1004_pt1 | contig 54369 bp, 56 predicted proteins | sample Alteio_BWOrgCont_71_FD_152872 | JGI IMG/M metagenome (GOLD analysis project Ga0206795, IMG submission 152872) | Enriched cells from forest soil in Barre Woods Harvard Forest LTER site, Petersham, Massachusetts, United States -... | ecosystem: Environmental > Terrestrial > Soil > Temperate forest >... | reverse complement strand
TTTCAGATATGCGGCCAATTCATAAACTGTTAGCCACTTGTCAGTCACCTGTGCCATATAGAGTCACCATCATTCGGTTTAATTTGATAAAAAATGATAAATCACTATAATGGCTAAATCGTAAGAAATCAAGTAAATATTCGAGTTGAAGATCAGTTTTGCAAGATCTGCTGGAAGAATAACTGTGACGCAGGATTCGGGATAAACCGGATCAGCTATATCCCCGTTGCCTACACATAGGATATTTACACCTCTAATATAACCGAGATGATATAATGACGTCGAAAAATGTTTACAGAGATAAATTAGAAAAAATGATTCGCGTTAGTGTATTCCAATATTATTTATTTTTGTTTAACGTGGATTTATTAATATACTAAAAAACTACTAACACTCAGCTTAATAATTACTGAGACCACTAGATCCTGTAGAGAACGCGATCTATTTGCGACCTTAGAGAATCTGCTTATTAACTGAACCGGCAGAACATTACCAAACTGCAGTTCATTATTGCATTATTCCACCAGCCCCCCCAGAAATTAACCCATACTCATCATCTGCTTGAAGCAGAAATCTGAAAATAGAAATTCCTGTCGAAAAAATATAATCGAATATCACTCCCGGAACATTTTCTTCGGTCTGATTAGGTTTACCATGTCTATATTTATGACATAGTTGAACCCAGTGCCATATCATCTCTTTTAGGCTCAAAAATGCCTTTTTATCATTTTCCGTAATTCGGATATCTTGATCTACCTGGGATTGTATAATATCCAACAACTCTGTCACAGAATCCTTAGAGACTCTATTATGTTTTTTGCTGTTCAACAATGTCAAAGCGAATCCTTCTACGCAACGAAATAAATCATTAACTGGAGACTCCTTATTACGTTTTTTATATGCCTGGTCAAGCACATTATTAAAATTCTCTAAATTATCCCGATATTTTGCGTTATTTAAAAGAGTTAGGGTGGATTTAACAAGCAAATGAAACTCTTCATCTGGTGAGTATCTAACACGGCCATTATGATCTAATGTATAGCACATAGACTCTTCGTGAAAAATTACATTCACGGCGCTTATGTATTGATTTTGTGTGTTTGAGCCAAGGTTCTGCAAGGAATCATAAACAAGGCTTATAAAATCCAAAATTTGTGATACTGGGGTCTTGGGGTTACTAAATGTTTTCTCTATCTCATAATGATACTCGCCCTTTTGTGCTGTCGTTCGCGCCATGGTCGGATAACGTTGTAAGTCAATTCCCATTTTCGTTCTACAAGACTGATAAAGCAGCATCTGAATGACCACACTCTCATTCACAAGATCTTCCAGATATTTCAATAGCCTATTCCGGAATATTGCCTTGTCTTCATGTCTTGTTGTATCTTGGGAGTAGTGTTTTGAAAAAAACATTTTATCGCTCATATTTTTACACCTTCTAAAGAATTTGAATGGCTCTTAAGACATTAAATGTCGATTGGCTAGTCACTCAACCTGAATAAAGAAGGTGATCCGGATCAAACCATACAATGAAAAAAATATTATCTACAAAAAATCCATGCACACGGCCATGCTCATTTACGCTTACTTCAAATTGATATGGAGGTATTTCCTTTAATTGATCATTAAGATTCATAAACCCCTCTTTTTCTGAGGTACGTTCCCACGTAATGGGATGAGCACGCAAAGCACTCGAACGATTTGTTTGAAACTCAATGCGAGTTAAACCACTCAAATCCTTTAAACGTGATAACAATTTTTGAAAATACTGTGCTCTACGAGTATCAATAGAAAATTTTTTGTGCTGCAAATCCAAATGCTTAAATGAAAAATGAACCATATCCTCAACTGAAGGCTTCTGGGGTTCTTTAACCTTCTTAGATGTAACAGGTAATTTTCTATCATGAATTTTTCGAGGGGACATCTTCTGCCATCTTCTTTATAAAATAAGCCCGCATACTTTCAACAGTAATTATCGCACTAGAAGGTTCATCACAAGGAATGCTGCCTCGCGCTTCTTTCCAGGGATCTGTTTCATGAGTAAGACTTTCCAACTCAAATGCGCTGTAACTTCCATAGACATCAATGATCTCATTTAGATGCTCGGAAATCCTTTGTGAGAGATTTATTTCATTCACTGGGTCAGTAATAGGCGCATATTTATATTTCTTAAATAAACGATAGATATCCGGCACCACCGGTCCATGAACCCAAGCTTCTATTTGATTGGAGAACAACGTCTCGCCATCAAGCGCCAAGTACCAACCTTGGGCATAATACAATAATTTCTGTAACTTCAAATTAGTGATTAACTCACCATGTTCTTGGAATGAGCGAATAATATAATTTGCCGTTTGAGTGGCACCAGGACTGTTTTTGGGCTCCATCATCTTTAAATACCTCACCCTCTATTTTGCTTAGTCACACTGCTAATTATAGTAGAAATTGATTATTGCTCCCTTCAATATAGTTGACAGCAGCGTCACTTTATCAAACATGGGAGAGAAATTTTTCTTATACTCCTACTATAGTCCTACTAAATAATCACGGCGCTTTTGGCCATTTTCTTATTTCGCTATATCTACCTGATATCAATAAACTTAATTGCTGGGCCCACTAGGACTTGAACCTAGGACCAAGGGATTATGAGTCCCCTGCTCTAACCAACTGAGCTATAGGCCCAAAGAAGGGGGCATTATATCACTTAGATAGGCAGGACGAAAGACTTGTCATGTGTGCCTGCGGCACACTTTTACACGGGCGCGTCATGACGGCGCCACCACGCCAGAGAACCTTAACGATAGATGTCTCCTATTATTATCCTAAAAACAATCGATTGTACTTAAAACCCAAGCCCGCGTATCCTCACCTCAATTAACCAACATACATACCGAGGTGAATCATGATAGATACGACAAATTCAAATCCTTTGTACCCAAACCTTGAAGACACAACCCTACCTTCGGCGCCTCCTTATGAAGAAGAAGCTGCTACCAGAGCCAGTGTCACGTTTCACTATAAAAGTTTCGACGATACATTGGAAGAATACAAAAGAATGACCGCCGGTGCATTAGGTATCGCAGCACTGGTTTCTGTCGCAGGTGGTGTCATTGCACTTATCAGCATCTTTGCAGGGTTTGCGTTCATGGCAGGTGCGCCAGATATGATTGTTGATCAAAAAAAGCAAACAACCAATTTCACCTTTCCCCTCGTCACCATCGGGACCATGGTCGCATTGTATCAAACAGATACGATGAGAGAGATCATGAATGCCACAGTGGCTAAAATGCCGGGCATGTGGGATTGGGATAAGATGTCGAATACCACTCATGAGTTTTTGACATTCAATGTGATGATAACTTTGTCCATTCTGTCAGGCCTGGTCGCACAGGGCTTGGTTTATGGTGCCATCGAAGCGAAAGATGCACATTCACGTAATAAAATGAGGATGCAATGAAATCTCTACTAAACTACTCATCATCCCCATCATGAAAAGGACCTTCAGATGCTCTATCACCACATCGCGCGCGTGCTTTGTATCGCAACCTTCGCTGCCCCCATCATCGCTGATGCTTGCAGCGTCGCGTTCTGGAATAACAATTCCCAAGCCAAGGCCGTTGCGCGGTCTATGGATCTCTATACGTCTGATATGCCATTGCTGCAAGTTAACCCCGCCGGCGTTCAACGGAAAAGCACTGTTGGTAAAATACCCCTCACGTGGACCTCGCGCTACGGCAGCGTTGTCGTCACGGCATTCCATACCGATACCGCGTCCGATGGCATGAATGAACACGGCCTCAACGCCCACCTTCTCTACCTCGATGGCACAAAATACCCCGACGAAAACCCCAAAATGCCTACACTGTCTAACGCACAATGGGCTCAATATATTCTCGATAACTTTAAAACAGTGAAAGAAGCACTAGCCTCCATGGAACTTTACCAAATTAAAGCGTCTGAAGTGCATGGGAAAGAATGGCCCATCCATATCGCCATCGAAGATCCTTCCGGCGATTCCGCCATCATCGAATTTATCGACGGCAAAGCAGTTGTTCATCATGGTAAACAATTTACGACGATGACCAATGAACCCGCCTATAACATCCAATTGGAAAATGTGAAAAAATATAAATTGTTCGGCGGCAGTTTGCCTATGCCTGGCGATGTCGATCCCCTGAGCCGCTTTGTCCGCATTGCCTCTTACTTGAAAACATTACCTAAACCCGCAAATTACATCGATGCAATCGCCGGCGTTCTAAGTGTGATGCGTACCGCTATGGTACCATTTGGTGCTGAAGATACTTCCGGTAACAAAACCCTCGATTCGTGGCCCACTCGCTGGATTACCCTCTCCGATCTCACCCATAAAATATTTTATTTCAGCTCAACCACAGCGCCCAATATCGTGTGGGTCGATTTTAAAAATGTGAATTTGTCGAAAAAAGGCAAAGCGTTGATGGTTGATCCCACCAACGTTGAATTTGTCGGGGAAATATCAGGGAAATTAAAGTAGAAGCGGTTTCGCCGCGCTTCCTGAGGCGGCGTTATTCGATTGAAGCGCCGGATTCGAGAAAGAAACCACTGCGGATAATTCATGCGGGGGCACAGGCATGATCTCGAGCGGAAATACAATTTCTTTGTTAACTGTGCTTTTTAATCCGCTGTCAAACCATCCTTTACATTGACTGTACTCAGCATAATCATAAGGCACTTTATCGTGCTTGTCTTTTTTATTTGGATCAACGCCTACTTGAACCAGAAACGCAACCATCGGCGTAAAAGTATTAGACCAAAATGTAGCTCTATAATGCGTATGTATAGCTTCTTCATAACCATCCTGATAAAGCACATGCAACAGATTCTGCCCATCATCATTTTCTATGGTTGCCAGTGGAATTTTTTTATTATGAAGAAATTGATACGTCTTTAAAAAATATGAATGAAAACCACCAGCATGCCGTAACTCTCCTAAGGCATCAGTATACCAATGCTTATTTTCAATTTTTTGTGAATCATCATGAGGGAACTCATAGAGAGCAGCCAAAAAATCTATGCACCAATCTCCTCTCACAGCTATTTTTGAGAGATCTTTCAGCACAGTTTCAGGCTTAGGAATAATTTTTAATTCATGCTTGAAAAAACTCACCAATGTAAGTGCATTGCTCATTACTTCTTTTCGATTTTCAGAATATTCTAACTCCTTGTTAAGAAGATAGGCATAGATGGAATTCCCATCTGATAAAAAATCATGAAAATCCACCCCTCGGGCTTTCAATTTTCTAGCCATAGGAATAGTGCGCATTTTCTGCGCACCTTCAGCCCATAAACTTCCGAGAGAATTTTTATCTGCAATATCTAAAAGCGTATCAAAAATATCTTCCCGACCATCATCTATAGCTTTTAACACCAATTTTCGCCACTTTTTTTCATCGAGCATGGTACATCCTTACTGCATTTTCCGTGCATTATAAAGATTCCATGCTTTTTGTCTGTCAGGATTTTCCCTGTACGTTAAAATGAATAATCTGTGTAACCCACCGCGTCTGCGGTGTAAAACGTGTCAGGGTTCGGAGCATTGAGCGGCTTTCCCTCTTTGAAGCGTTCCACTAAATTCGGGTTACTAATGTATAGCGACCCGAATGACACAAGATCCCCTAAACCATCTGCAATCGCTTTGTTCCCTGACGCTAAATCATATCCACCGTTGATCATGCTCACACCGTTGTAATGATCACGTACTAATTGCGGTACATCTAAAACCCGTGAGCGGATCGAATGTACAAATGCTAAATTTAATGAATTGAGCGATTTTAACAGCACCGAATACGTTTCTTGCGGATTCGCATCTTTCATGTCGTTGAAATCACCTGCCGGAGAAATGCGAATGCCTATTTTGTCCGCGCCTATCGCTTCAATCATCGCTTCCAACACTTCTAATACAAATCGAACACGATTCTCAACACTGCCACCATAACGATCAGTACGATGATTCGAATTGCTCGACATAAATTGCATCGGCAAATATCCATTCGCTGCGTGTAATTCAACACCATCAAAACCTGCGGCAATAGCATCTAATGCGCATCGCTTATACTCGGCGACAACATCCGCAATTTCAGATGTTTCTAGCGCACGAGGCATCGTGTTCGTCAATAACCCTTGTTGATCCGTAAACATCACCCCCTCAGCCGCTATCGCTGATGGCGCTACCGTTTCGGCATCACTCGCCTTATTCAATGGGTGCGCAACACGTCCAACATGCATGATTTGAATGAATATCTTGCCGCCTTTTTTGTGCACGGCTTCAGTGATTTTCTTCCATCCCGATAACTGCTGTGATGTGTATAAGCCCGGTGTGCGTGCGTAACCCATTCCGTTCGATGACGGGCCCGTGCCTTCAGTGATAATCAATCCCGAACTCGCCCGTTGAGCATAATATTCAACCATTAACTCAGTTGGGTTGTGTTGCGCATCCGCACGACAACGTGTCATCGGCGCCACCACAATGCGATTCGATAATTCAACACTGCCAATAGTTATAGGAGAAAATAAATTGATGGTAGACATGATAATTCCCTGAATTAGAAAAAGGGCGCCTTATGAAGCGCCCTTTCGAATAAACCGAAAGATGATTAGTCTTCCGCTCCATCCTCTTCCAAGAAGCTGCGTAACAGCTCTGCACGAGAAGGATGACGTAACTTGCGCAACGCCTTCGCTTCAATCTGACGAATACGCTCACGCGTGACGTCAAATTGCTTGCCCACTTCTTCCAAAGTGTGATCCGTGTTCATCTCAATACCAAAACGCATGCGCAATACTTTTGCTTCGCGCCCCGTTAATGTAGACAACATGTGAGACATCGCTTCTTGCAGACCCTTTTGCGTCGCCACTTCTAATGGAGAGTGAATGTTTGTGTCTTCAATAAAATCACCTAATGAAGAATCATCATCGTCACCGACCGGTGTTTCCATCGATATCGGCTCTTTCGCGATCTTCATGATCTTGCGGATTTTATCTTCACTCAGCTCCATGCGCACGGCCAATTCTTCCGGCGTTGCTTCACGGCCCATCTCTTGTAACATCTGACGTGAAATACGATTCAACTTGTTGATCGTTTCAATCATGTGTACAGGAATACGAATCGTTCTCGCTTGGTCTGCAATCGAACGCGTGATCGCTTGACGAATCCACCACGTTGCATATGTTGAGAATTTATAACCACGACGATGCTCGAACTTGTCCACCGCTTTCATCAAACCAATATTACCTTCTTGAATCAAATCCAAGAACTGTAATCCACGATTCGTGTACTTCTTCGCGATCGAAATCACTAAACGTAAGTTCGCTTCCACCATCTCTTTCTTCGCGCGGCGCGCTTTCGTCTCAGACGCAGAGATTGAACGACTCAATTCCTTGATCTCTGCAATCGTTAACTTGCTGCTTCCTTCAAGGGCTATCAGCTTGCGCTGCGCTTCCTGAATCTCTTCTCTCTTCGCCAATAACGCTTCCGCCTTCGCCTTGACCGCTTTGTCCTTCACGAATTCGTCTAACCACTCAAGACGTGTTTCGTTTCCAGGGAAAGAACCAATAAAGGCTTCACGTGGTACCTTCGCGTCTTTCACACAGACCTTCATGATCGCACGCTCTTGCGCACGAATCGCGTCAACCATGTCGCGAATCACACCAATTACATCATCAAATTGCTTCGGCACCAACTTCGCCGTTTCCAAAACGCTCGCCATCTCTAAGAACAATACCTGTGTGCGATGATCATCAAATCCATACGCTTCCCAAGTCTTTAAGTACTCTGGGTACAAGGTCTGAACCACAGCAAAACGCTTCTGTGTCTCGAGTGGATCGGGGCCTGTTTCGGCTTCGTCCGTCACAGCACCTGTGCCTTCCTCGTCTTCCTCTGCCGCTAGCTCGATTTCTTCCGCGTCAACAACCTCTACAGGTGTGTCCGCAGATACATCAATAAAGCCAATCAGGAAGTCAACCAGCCGTGCTTCGCCCGCTTGTACACGTGCAAATTGCTCCAGCAAGTATCCAACCAATGGAGGATAGCTCGCGATCGAACGCATAACTTCGCGAATGCCTTCTTCGATCCGGATCGCGATCTGAATTTCACCTTCGCGCGTCAGCAACTCAACCGAGCCCATCTCACGCATGTACATGCGTACCGTGTCCGTCGTACGGCCAAACTCGTTCATCGCAGCTAAGGCAGCCGCAGCTTCCTCTTCCACTTCTTCGTCGTTCGCCGCTTGCGGATCCGCTAGCAGTTCTTCCTCCTCGGCAGGCGCACCTTCCAATACTGGAATATGCAGATCTTCCGACAAGGTCAGGATCAGATCATCCAATTGCTCAGGTTCAGCATCCGGTAAATAATCGTTGAGCTGCTCAATCGTTAAATACCGTTGCTCTTTCCCTAATGCAATCAATAACTTAAACTTTTCTTCTTCAATCTTCATTCTCTACCTACTTCAGTGAACAGTGCCTATAGTGTAGGAAATACGCCTGGACGCTTCCCCGTTTTTAGATAGAACTTTTGTACGCATTTGCTTACACGAGCCACAAATCGACATGTAAGACCATGCTTTTGTCAAAAGTTCAATATTTTTTTACTTCAGGTCTGTATACGTTAAATAATCGCGGATTTGTTGTCGCTCAGCGTCCGTCAGCCCATGGATACCCATAGCCTTGGCCTTATCTTGAAGAGTCGTCATCTCCATCTCCTTTAACCGTCTACATATCTGACCTAATAAGCCCTTAAATTCTTGTTCTGCCTCTTTTTCTGTCAACACTAAAGGTATAGCGGCAAGCTCAGCCAAATATTTGGCCTCGCCTTCATCATGCCACATTGCTAACAGCTGCCCTGTGTTGTTTGCCCCACCTTTTTGTAGGGTCTGTGCCAAACTAACCAATAAAGTCACTTGGAGGTCATTTAATGCCAGAAGCGTTTCAGGCGCTTCTAACCAATGAGCCCAAGTGGGTTGTTTGAGCAACATCCCGATGGCGCGTTCATATATCGTTTGTTTGCGTGGACGCTTGTTTGATACAGGTGGCGCTTCACGTGCAACGTGGAGTGTTGATCGTAACGTCCCTGTGTCTAAACGCGTGTACCGCGCTAACTCATCAAGTAGCAAACTCCTATACACATCGCTACCCATTTTATCTAAGTACGGTTTCGCTAATTCTGCGAGCCGCGCTCTTCCATCTAAACTGCTTATTTCCACCTGACTTAACAGGTGTTCAATTATCATAGACGACAAATGTTCAGATTGCGCAAGTCTTTTTAAAAATTTTTCTCTTCCTTCCGCTCGGATTAAAGAATCAGGATCATGTTCCGATGGTAAAAATAAAAATTTAATCTGTCTTCCTTGTGACACCATCGGTAATGCGTGCTCTAATGCGCGTAATGCCGCATTTCTCCCTGCTTTATCACCATCAAAACAAATGATTACCTCTGAAACTACTTGATATAACAGCGATAAATGCTGCGGCGTTAACGCAGTGCCCAATGTTGCAACCACATTCGATACACCATGTTGTGCCAATGCAATAACATCCATGTATCCTTCAACAACAATGATGTTACTTGGTTTATCATTGAGATCTAAACATTCATATAATCCATACAACTGCGACCCTTTATGGAACAATACCGTTTCGGGTGAGTTCAAATATTTCGGTTCGCCTTTGTCTAATATTCTTCCACCAAATGCAATCACCCGTCCGCGTTTGTCTCGAATCGGAAACATCACGCGATCACGGAATCTATCGTACTTTTTGCCGTCTTCTTTTTGCGTGATCATGCCCGTTTGCAGAAGATCATCGTGATCTTGAGGAAATTGCTTCAAAACGACGTCCCAACCTGCCGGTGCATAACCCACAGCAAAGCGTTTGCAAATCTGCCCCGTGAGGCCGCGATTTTTTAAATAGTCGATCGCGCGCTCGGATGTTTTGAGATTTCTTTCGTATAAGGTAGCAACGTTGCCTAATAAATCGTATAACTTTGTGCTGATAGCTGGCTTAGTTGGCTCGCCGCCACCTTCGCGTGGGACAGGTATCCCTGCTGATGTCGCGAGCGTTTCTATCGCTTCAACAAAGGATAGTTTTGCGTGATTCATTAAAAATCGGATCGCATCACCACTGGCGCCACATCCAAAACAATAATAAAACTGCTTTTGTGGGCTCACAGTAAATGAGGGTGATTTTTCTTGGTGGAAGGGGCAACAAGCAGAAAATTCTCGCCCTTGTTTCTTGAGTGGCACATATTGTGTGACAACATCCACGATGTCTACTCTGGATAGTAGTTCGGGAATGAACGTGTCAGGAATGCGACTCATAAGAAATCCTGGGGAAATGGACAGTGTTTCTATTATAGATTAATTCGAAGAACAACCCCCGCCTCGGAATACTCGGCTGCCCCCTTCAAAGGGGGCCAAGATTCTTTGTAGCCAATGAGTCATTGGTTACATAGATCAAGGAGGCCAAGATTCTTTGTAACCAATAATTCATTGATTACATAGATCAAGGGGGCCAAGATTCTTTGTAACCAATGAGTCATTGTAACTATTGGTTAAGCGCGTCTTTCAACAACGCCCCAACATGGCCCATGTCAGCACGGCCAGCCAACTTGGGCTTCAATATCGCCATCACCTTGCCCATGTCCTTGATGCTGGTTGCACCGGCTTCAGCCACAGCGGCGTGAACCAAGGCGACTAATTCAGCCTCAGGCAGGGGTTCAGGGAGGTAAACTTGGAGCATCGCCAATTCGGCATGCTCTTTGTCCGCCAACTCTTGACGAGCAGCAGCTTCATACTGGGTAATGGATTCACGGCGCTGTTTGACCATCTTTTCCAAGATAGCCGTTACCTGAGCATCATCGAGCTCAATGCGCTCATCCACTTCCTTTTGCTTGATCGCTGCGAGAATCAGTCTAATGGTCTGAAGGCGGTCTTTCTCAGCCGCCCTCATCGCCACTTTCATGTCTTCTTGCAGACGAGCCTTTAATGTTTGGCTCACAGGTTTTAACCCTTATCTTTGTCAATGAAAGTACCCAGACCGCCCGATCCGCCCACGCCACCTTTATGGTGTTCGCGACCGTTCAGCAATTGTTTGATTTCTCTGGATATTTTTTTGTGAAGACGTTTAACAGCCATCTGTTTCGCCCGACGACGAGTTTCAGATCTTGTTTGGAAGCCTTGAGCACGACGACGTGCACTGGCTGCACGGCCTGATTTATCACAGTACCGTCTGAAACGACGCATGAGTGAATCAACGGATTCACCCTCTCGAGCTTTAACACTCGGCATAAGAAACACCTCCAATAATAACCTAATAAAATACCACCGCCTTTCGCGGTCGACGTAGTATATACCCATTATTTAGATTCGGCAATATACTATACTTGCCCATAATCACCCTCACAACACCCCATGGAGCCTCTCATGCTAAAAACCACACGCATAGCCTTTTTGGCAAGTATCTTGTCCATACTCCCATGGGTAACAGCATTTGCCTCAGCCACGACAGCCTGCATACTGCCCGCTGGTTCATATACTCAAAGCTGTACTAATATAAACTGCAATAACGGTACGCTAACAGCGAATTGTAAAAATAAAAAAGGAGTTTCTGTTCCTTCCTCTCTATCCGTGAACAATTGCTCATCGGGCGTATCGAACCAAAATGGTGTGCTCAGGTGTGATTGATTGGAAGCACCCTACTGAAGGAGAAATCTATGAAACTTCGTCTTAAAACACTAAAAGCGATTATCATCATCGCCAGCATCCTTGCCAGCACGGCCATGGCAACAGGACGCGTTTATTTTCGCAATGATAGTCTTTATGCCGTTGGCCTGACATTCCTTGACTACCCCATCAAGGATGCAGAAGGTAAAGATATCCCAGATCGCTATGAGACATATACGCTTCAACCCGTCGGCGCGTCAATAAGTCAAGGAAATTATAACCACCTGTCACCTGGAGCAACGACTCTCATCACCATTACAAGTAGTTACAATTTTAGCTGGGACAGCGGTGGAGGCGGGTGCTGGTCACAAGGAATACAAGAGGTGAAACCGAACCCAAATAAAGAAAGTTTTTATGTTTTTAAACTCAAAATACACGATAAATTTCAGCTGGTGTTTCGTAACAATGTGACAGATTCTAACATCGACGCATACTGTGTTAAACGTTAAACATCTGATGAAAAGCGCGATGATAAACTATCTAGTGACCATCGCGCTTTGACTTCAATTTCAAGCCCGACGTGTTCTCCACGCAGCAAGCGTTGACATCCCGCAAAAGCAATCATAGCGCCATTGTCTGTACAAAATTCTTGTCGAGGATAAAATACGTCGACACCATGCTCTGCACCCATTTTATCGAACAATTCACGCAGATAAAGATTTGCACTCACACCGCCCGACACAACCAGTTGCCGATACATGCCTTCCTTTAAGGCTCGTTCGCATTTTATGCGCAATGTGTTAACAACGGCATCTTCAAAAGCGGCAGCAATATCTGCTTTTGCATCAGGATTTTCTTGCAGCGTATTCAATGCAAATGTTTTTAATCCGCTGAAACTGAAATCTAATCCAGGGCGATCTGTCATCGGACGTGGAAATTTAAATCGCTTTCTATCCCCCGTTAACGCTAACTTGGCTAACGCTGGCCCACCAGGATAAGATAAACCTAATATCTTTGCTGTTTTATCGAATGCTTCGCCTGCTGCATCGTCCACTGATTCACCCAATACACGGTATTTTCCGAAGGCTTCTACGTCAATTAACATCGTGTGCCCGCCCGACACAAGTAATGCTAAAAAGGGAAACTCAGGCTGCCTTTCCTCTAAAAATGGCGCTAATAAATGCCCTTCCATATGATGCACACCGATCGCCGGCACATTCCATGCGTATGCCAATGAACGCCCCAGTGTTGCGCCTACTAATAAAGCACCGACTAACCCAGGCCCCGATGTGTATGCAACACCATCAATGTCTTCCGTGCGTAATCCTGCTTTTTCGATCACGCGTTCGATCATCGGTAATATTTTTTGAATGTGATCACGTGATGCCAGTTCCGGTACAACACCACCATACTCTGCATGTAACGCAACTTGACTGTATAATTCGTGCGCGAGTAAACCTTTTTCAGAATCGACAATCGCAATCCCCGTTTCATCACACGATGTCTCGATACCTAATACTCGCATTACTTCTTCGCCCCTATTTTCGACTCTTCGCCTTTCATTAAGCGTGCCATGTTATCACGATGACGATACAGCAAGATAGCCGACATCAGCGCCCAAGGCAGTGCAGAGATTGGGTCTAAATAGAAAGCCACGCAAGGCACGATAACCGCCATCAGCAAGGCTGATAATGAGGAATAGCGCGTGATGGCCGCGCTCATAAGCCATATTCCAATCCCGCAGGCAGCAAGCAGTAAATTCGCCCCCAATAATGCACCTATGTAAGTAGCTACCCCCTTCCCGCCTTGGAACTGGAAGAAGATAGGGTAAACGTGGCCTAAGAATACACACAAGGCCGTGATACCCACCATTAATGGGCTTCCACCATATAATGTGACCGGCAGAACGGCGATAAGGCCTTTTAACGCATCGCCGACGAGGACAATAGCGGCGAGCTTCTTGCCGCCTATCCTCAATACGTTCGTCGCCCCAGGGTTTTTTGAGCCTTCTGTACGAGGGTCTGGCAACCCAGCCAATTTACAGAGTATAATGGCGCTCGAAACGGACCCGAGTAGGTAGGCAATGGCAAACCAGGCGATGTAGAGCATGACGGGGTCCTTAAATTCATTTATTTCGTGTTTACATTTTAACGGGTATTTCGCATGGACACCATCCTGATTCGACAATTAAAGATTCAAACAGTGATTGGGGTGTATCCAGTGGAACGCCAGTTTAACCAAACATTGCTTTTAGACCTAGACTTAACAACCGATGCGGCACGTGTGGCTGAAACAGATTCGCTCACCCATGCATTGAATTATGCAGGCATTGCAACGTTTATCGAGGCATTCGCTAAGCAACACGCCTTCAATATGATCGAAACATTCGCGCATCGTTTGAGTGAAGCTCTGGCAGATGCTTTTGGCATTGAAGGACAAGTGATCACGGTTTATAAACCAGGTGCTGTGTTAACCGCTCAAACGGTAGGTATTCGCATAGAAAGGGGAAATGTAATTGGACGTCATTAACGTAGGTTCTCTGAACTTGGATTTCGTGTATCAAGTGGATCATTTTGCCGTTCCCGGTGAAACACAAAGCGCACGCCAATTTGATTTGCATATCGGCGGCAAAGGCTTGAACCAATCAATTGCACTCGCACGTGCGGGTTTGAATGTAGCGCATGTAGGCGCGATAGGCAGCGATGGCAATATATTACTCAATGCATTGAAAGAGGATGATGTCGATACGACGTTTGTACATTTCAGCGAAAAACGCAGTGGCCATGCGATTATTCAAGTCGTGAAATCCGGGCAAAATGCGATCATCATTCAAGGTGGCGCGAACCAAACACTCACCCCCGAACAACTTGAAGATGCACTGAATCATTTTCGCCCAAAGGCACTCGTGTTGCAAAATGAAACCAATTTAATGAAAGAAACATTGCTGCTCGCAAAACAACGTGGTTTGAAAATATTTTATAATCCTGCGCCGCTGATTCCTGACACGAAAAAGTTTCCATTGCATGTTGTTGACGTGTTGATCGTCAATGAAATCGAAGCAGAAGCATTAACCAGTGAAGTTGGCCCAGAAAAACAATTGCACGCGCTACGGAAACATTGTCATCCAAAAACATTGTGTGTGTTGACGATGGGGTCTGAGGGTGTGTGGGTGTTGGAAAGTGATACGCCGCGCCATTTTGACGCGTATCCTGTTGAGAAAGTGGTTGACACAACCGGTGCCGGCGATACCTTCATCGGGTTTTTCATGGCTGGCTTGTTGCATGGCATGCCATTAGATAAAGCAGTCAAACAAGGCATGAAAGCAGCGAGTATTTGTATCACACGTGCAGGTGCAGCGGCGTCAATACCAAGCAGCATTGAGTATTAATCTTAAGAGATCACCGTGTATTCTTACAGAACGATGTTGAGACGAAGAAATGCAAATGAATTGGATGCCCCTCTTCAAGGAGAACGCGAGCTTCGATCGCCATTGAGCCTTCCCCTTGCGCAAATTATCTTAATCAAAGATACCCCCTATACCCTGTTGTCTGCCCAAATTCCTTACCGATCAGGGATAAATTATTTATTTCCAGGGGCATCATTTTATCAGGAGCACATCTTATTATCTTTAGCGGATAAAGGTATACATGAGTGTGTAACGCAATTCCTTACTTTTTGCGATTCAGTAAAAACCTTGCCGGACCATGAAAAATATAACATCATTCCATGTAAATTGAGAGACCTTGTTAGGCAAGTATTTTCTGAAACAGACCATGCAGATTTTGCTCCAGGCTGCCGCTGGGGAGACCCAAGCACACCACGCCTCTCGGTTGGCATGCATAACGGTCAACCTGTTCTCCCGCGTCAAGCATTAGCATTGGGATATTTTATAGAAGGACAGTCTGGCGTGTGCCGCCACAAAAACTTATTAGCATTTATGATGCTGGGTGAGGCAGTGGATGCGGGTCTATTCCCCAAGGGAGAACTTTATGTCATTCGCGCAAAAGTGCGCGGCCGTGGACATGTTGCATTGGGATACAAATCGGAATCTACTGGTTCATTTCTTTTGATAGATACTACGCTTAAAAACATGTGTGCATTTCTCTTGAGCAAAATAAAACATATTATCCGCGCAATGAAAATCTGGGGCTTCAATCGAAGTAACATGCTTTATGATGACTCTACCGTTAGGTATGTACTCGACATTATGGTTCGCTATAAAATTAATCCAAACATTAAAGAACTTTGTGAAGAAGTTGATAAAGACGTATTAAAAGAATTCCTCAGCAATGAAATAATGCAGAGTGAACGTTTATCTTGGCTAACAAATAACCTTACGATGCTTGAAGGAGAAGCTGATTTTCATCAAGATATGAAAATGTTTCTGTCTCTTCACTTCCCTGATTCACTGAATGTCCAAAAATATTGTGCGCCTGAAAAAAATGAACAGGATCAACAACCAGCGAAAAAACCGAAAATCTGATAGCGCTTACCCTGAGGATGCCTTTCTAATGCTATAACCATCGCCTCATCTCGTATACTATTCGCCTCCACACCCAATTCTTGGACCTCCGCATCCGATAACGATTTCAGATCAAATGCTTCAACAGCCTGTTGTGCGCGCCAATTCAACAATAAAGGAGCGACTATTTTTCCACCGTGTATGGTTGAATGAATTTCTGTTGAAAGAATCATCTGATAATGATTCGAGATGAAAAACGATAAAATGTCCAAATAAGTTCGCGCTTCTAACAATGAACTGTTTTGCAGCTTAAATAACCACAACATATACCAAGATGCGCGCGCTGCACTCTTTGCGGGCATGGTGTGCACGAAAGCATTCGGACTGATTACATTGGATTCCAAACCATGCCATTTCTTTTTATCAACATTGTAAAAGAAACTATGAACATGACCGTTTCCAGTAACTGATACAGCAACCGGCGCATCAGTACTGTCAAGTTGTTGGCAAGCCTTATCAAGATCTTCAAACATGCTCAGCCATTGAGCGTAATTATAAATTCGACTTCCCGTATGCAAATTGACAATCCCTTTTCGCTCCTCGCGAGTATTTTCCATTTCAAATATCGCAGCACTCTCTGACATGCCATCTACATGAAGCAACCCTTTATTATTATCATTGTAAATTGGGCGATATACATCAGGGTCTTGGTTGAGCGCAATTTGATCACACAATGCGAGGATATCCCATGTGTCAGGCGCTGAATCTGTACCCATATGTGCTAGTAACTCACGATCATTGGCATCTAAATAATTTAACGCCGTTAATGTTTTCATGAATAAATGCTGCTGTCCAGAAAGATAGGCAAACAATGCCACACGACGGAGCCCATTGCAGATACCTCGTTTTGTCACGGCCCAACCTTTATCGTCTAGAAGTGCAGCAATCCCCTGGTTATTCAGCGCCCTTTTACGTGGTGTGCTATTCGATCGCAAGCGTCTATACAGAATCAACATGGAGAAAACAGCAACCGCCCCGAGAAAGGGATGTTGTTTCGCGCTGTTGAGTAGATAGCGAAATGGGTTCAGCATGCTTTTTCCTCTGAGAAGAACCCATATTACTTTACTTGCTAACTTTTATCAACCCATTTAGAAATGCCTCACCATGGCGTCGATCAGTAGCTAAAAGTCAACCTATTGTTTTAAATGGATTTTCTTTGTTTCTATTCCCGAATGGCCATGACTTTTCGGGAATGCATGCCCGAATAGTCAGACTTTGAGCGAAAAGAACCGGTTCTTTTGTTGACAATGAATTTTTTACTCGAAATACTCTAATGCTTCTATTAGCATATGAACAATTCCTTACGAATCAACTTAAAGTTATATTTTCACATCCACGAGCCACTTCACCACATCGCGGATAGCAAATCCATTTTGATACGTTTTTTCTCGTTTTAAATTTTTGACTAATTGGATACCAGGACAACTAGGCAGATATTCAGAAAAGTGTTTAAACGCCGGAGATAAATCATCATCTGACCATTTCACTTCGATCGCACATGTCGGTTTTTTATCCATTAATACCAGAAAATCAATTTCACGCCCTTCTTTCGTGCGCAAAAAATGTAACGCTGTATCTGTACCCATTACATCACTGATAAAACTCAATTCTTTCAACAATGCGCAGGCAACAAGATTTTCCAAACGCGCACCTTCATCACCCATCACACGTCCATTATCATAAAAATAATATTTCGGTTCTTTCAATAAAGAGCGTGCAATATTTTTATGGTACGGCGTCACTTTAAAAATCACGTATAAATTTTCAAGCATCATTAGCCAACGTTTGATTGTCTTTGGATCTCGCTCTAAATCACGCGCCAATGCAGAATAAGACACTGGGCTGCCAACGCGTTCCTGCAATAAATGCACCAACGTTTCAATCGCCTGAATATCTTTCACTGCATATTCGCTAATTAAATCTTGGCGCAAAATAATATCCAAATGCGTGCGCCGCCAACGTTTGTAAAATGCTTCATCCTTCTTCAAAAAAGGTTCTGGAAATCCGCTGAAAGTGAATAATGTCTCGAATATTTCCTGCGGCGAACCACCCACTGACGCAACCACTTCTTTGACATCTAAAGGATGCAAATGAAATTGAAAATAACGGCCCGCCATTGAATCCCCTACCTTCCGGTAGGTATCCAATTTTGAACTACCCGTCACTAATAACCCAGGCGGAATGCCTTCTTTATCGTAAACACCTTTCAGCCAACGTTTCCAATACTTCATTTTGTGGAGTTCGTCGAAAATAATCAGTTCATTCGAACGATCCCAAGCCATCGCCCTCAAGGCCAATCGGTCTTCGGGAACATCATAATTGAGGTACTTGAAATGCTGAACAAGCTGTTTGGAAAGCGTCGTTTTCCCGCACTGCCGTGGACCCGACAAAAGGATGACCTTCTCAGCTAAGTCTTTGATAATGAATGGTTCTAAGGTTCGTTTCATCTGACTATTATGGCACGTATTCCTAAAAAGTCAAGACTTTTCGGGAATACACGCCCAAATAGTCAGACTTATTCAACCACTGTCGGCATCAATAACTGATTCATCTTCGCCTTGATAATATCGATCGCAATGCGATTCTTGCCGCCACGTGGGACGATAATATCAGCGTAGCGCTTAGATGGTTCAATGAATTGCAAATACATCGGGCGTACCGTATTTTGATATTGCGTCAAAATGCTTTCCACCGTGCGGCCACGCTCAACCAAATCACGTGTTAAACGACGAATTAAACAGATATCCATCGGCGTATCCACGAAAATACGAATGTCCATTAAATCACGTAACTTTTCATCCGTGAATAATAATATCCCTTCCAACACAATAATCGTGTGATTGCCTACAACCCGTGTTTGCGATGTGCGTGCGTGCAATGTGTAATCGTAAGTAGGCACTTCTACACTTTGGCCAGCCTTCAATGCCACCAAATGCTCAGCCATCATCGCGTGATCCATCGATTCAGGATGATCATAGTTGCGCTCTTCACGTTGGTTCAGCGGCATATCACCTAAATCTTTGTAATACGCGTCTTCGGAAATCACCGCCACTTGGCTCGACCCCAATTCGTTGACAATCGTCGATGCCAGTAAACTCTTCCCAGACCCAGATGCTCCGGCTACCCCTATGATCACACATTGGCTCGACATGGCTTGCTCCCTATGATAGTAGTTCTTTCATCTTGAAAAACGCCGCTTCCTCTAATTGACGTACGCGCTCAAGCGATATCCCAAAACGTTCAGCTAACGCTTTTAACGTCACTTTCTTCTCGCTTAACCAACGTTCGCGCACAATCGTTTGCTCGCGCTCGTTCAATGATTTCATCGCAACCTTTAACGCTTCATTCGCATCTTGCGTTGATGAACCCGATTCTAATAAATAAGCTGGGTCCGCTTCCGCATCTTCTAATTCCGGCACTGGTAATGGCAACAGCTCATTGTCACATTCCCATTCCAGACCCATATCGTGCCCACTCAGACGCGCTTCCATTTCACGTACATCTTGTGCGCTTACGTTTAAATCTGCCGCCACGCCTGCAATGTCTTCTTCGCTCATCCAACCCAAGCGCTTCTTCATGCCGCGTAAATTGAAAAACAATTTGCGCTGCGCCTTCGTCGTCGCCACGCGAACAATCCGCCAATTGCGAATCACAAATTCATGAATCTCAGATTTAATCCAGTGCACCGCAAACGCCGCCAAGCGAACACCCTGTGTCGGGTCAAAACGCTTTACCGCCTTCATCAGGCCAATCGTGCCTTCTTGAATCAGGTCCGCCACCGGTAACCCGTATCCCATGTAACCCTTCGCCACACGCCCCACAAAACGTAAGTGCGATAACACCAACATACGCGCCGCATCAACATCTTGTTCTTTTTGGAATTTCTCAGCCAGCGCAATTTCTTCCTCTTGTGATAACATGGGAATACTGTTGGCATAAGCTAAATAACTGTCGAGACTTGAACCCGGAAGGGTCATGTGAACTGGTTGTAAGTAATTGATTTTATTCGTCATTTTTTAACTCCTCCACTACAACTATACTAGTGTACCATTGTCTGGGAAATTTATCCAGGGAGGGTAGTTTTCAATATCGCAGGTGTGATAGCATTAAAGAAGTATTAAGGATAAGTTTTTGGACTAACAGCTTGGAGGTAGTTATGCGTAACATAGTATGTGGCGGCAAATTTAGTGATGAAGATGAAGCATACATTGCTTTATTTACAGAAAAACATGAAAAACATGAAAAATTTGAAACCATTAATCTGCTTCGCAGCAAAATTGTGACCACGTTGGAATCAAAAATTGACGCCCTCTTTCTTGTTAGAGCTGATGGCCTTTCAATTGCAATCGATGCAATCACTTCTCTTATCCGCCGGCACGCGACATTATCCTATATGACCACCCATAAAACGCTTGAGGGCTTCCCTGACGATTATCTGATCAAGCATACCGCTCGGCTGGTAGGCCAATCCGCCCCCCATGCAAGCCTAGAGCTCACCAATAAGATCACTCATTTTATCACTCAGTCTCCTTACTCCCAGCCAGTTAGACAAGCACACATTAAGAACTATCGAGAATTGATCCGCGTCACAAAAAACCTTGAAGACATACAGTTGCAACTTAAGGTAGCAGCCACATTGGGGTTCACTATAGAAGAACTGTTACCACCAAAACCCGTCACGGCAACCCCACAGGGAGTTGATCGAGTTTCACCCTTGGCAAAACATACGCTATTGCATGCCTATGCGGCTCAATTTGGAGGGATGGTCAACGTCAATGACAAATTTACGGACAAAGAGCAAAAAGCGTTGCAAGAAATAAAGAATGGCTGGCATTATAAAGATTAACGCGGCCGCACACTATATAAGTATTGAGTCGAAGCAATCCATGCGCCAGCAACACCTAGCAACGCGCACAATGCAATGATTTCTAAGTGCAGGCCCCAAGACAACCACTGCGGCTCCCATTGGCTACCGTAGCTTTCTAATACACGATTCAACGCAGGCGTCACCATCGCAAAACTGATGCTCACTAAGATCAATCCCATCACGCTGCCAATCGTGCCCAACCAAAAACCTGCATACAAAAAGGGACGACGCACAAATGCATCCGGCGCACCTACCCACTTTGCAATCGTGATTTCTGATGAGCGCGCCAATACCGTGGTGCGTACACTGTGGCCCGTCACCAATAATAATCCCGCTCCCAATAACACCGCGATCACCCACGTTGCTTTTTCAGCTAACGATAAAATCGCTTGCAAACGTACTACCCATGCTGTGTCAAATTGAAATTGTTCGATACGTGGATCAGCTTTCATCGCAGCTTCAAGCCGTGTGATCACATCCGGTTGAAATGATTTCGGCGTGATCAATAACACCGCAGGTAATGGATTTTCGCCGATCGCTGTCACCACATCTTGCATCCCCGAAAATGCATTGAATTCTTTCAACGCTTCTTCCGGCGTGATGATGCTTACCTTCGTCACATCCACATCCTGTTTGAAACGATTCGATACTTCTTGCACTTGCATCATCGTCACGCCTTTATGCATGAAGACCGTGATCTCGCCACCTTCAGCCCAAGGATTGATCCAATGCGATAAATTCAACGTCGCCCAATATAATCCCACGGGCAAACTCATGATCACCGCAAAAATGCTCATCGTTAATAATGATGCGAATGGATTTTGACACAATTCTCTCAACGTCGCTGTTGCATTTTCACCATGCAATTGCGCCCAACGCGATAAACGACTTTGCATCGTCGGTGTGTAACGCGTATTTGTTTTTTGAACTTTTGCTTTTACTTGTGGTTTCATTCCGCATACTCCCTGGCATTCACTAATTGCCCCGACGCTAAACGTAAAATGCGATGAGGATGACATTCAATCAATGCACTGTTGTGTGTTGCCACCAGTACCGTCACGCCCACATCATTAAAGCGTTCAAATAAACGCATGATTTCTAGCCCTAACGCAAAATCTAAATTCCCCGTGGGTTCATCCGCAAATAAAACGGTTGGACGATTCACCACGGCGCGTGCAATCCCCACGCGTTGTTGTTCGCCGCCCGATAATACCGCCGGCATTTCAAAGGCGCGATCCAATAATTTTACCGTGTCTAATGCCGCGTGCACGCGTTTTACAATTTCTTTGCGGCCAAATCCGCACACCTTCAAAGGTAATGCCACATTGTCAAAAACATTTTTGTCCGGCAATAATAAATGATTCTGAAATACCACGCCGATCGATTGACGAAACGCAGCAATGTCTTTGTCTGCAATGCCCGTGAGTTTGGTCGAACCTACAATGATTTTGCCAGATGTCGGCCGCTCAATCGCCGTCAATAATTTTAATAGCGTACTTTTCCCTGCACCTGAATGCCCCGTGAGAAATGCCATTTCGCCACGTTCCATTTCAAACGTTACGTTCTGTAACGCATTCATGCCTTTGCCGTATTTTTTAAATACTTGTTCGCAAATGATCATGCTTTTTCCTCTGATGAAAATAATGCATCCACAAATAAAGCCCCATCAAAACGTTCTAAGTCTGAGGCCTGTTCCCCCACCCCAATAAATCGAATGGGCAATCCGTGCGCCTGCGATAGCGCGAAGACTATCCCACCTTTGGCTGTGCCATCTAATTTGGTCAACACAAGGCCATTCACGCCCACCGCTTCTTTGAAAAGTTTAGCCTGTGACAATGCATTTTGCCCAATACCTGCATCTAAAACTAAGAGCACATCGTGTGGCGCGCCGGGATCCACTTTTTTAACAACTCGAACGATCTTTTTCAACTCTTCCATTAAATGCGACTGCGTGTGTAATCGCCCTGCCGTGTCGGCGATCACGACATCAATCCCGCGTGCCTTCGCGGCTTGTAGGGCATCGAAAATCACTGCGGCGCTGTCTGCCCCCGATTGCTGTGCGATCACAGGAACATCATTGCGTTCGCCCCAGACTTGTAATTGCTCGACCGCTGCCGCGCGGAACGTATCCCCCGCCGCTAATAGCACCGTCTTGCCTTCTGATTGTAGCCACTTCGCGAGCTTGCCGATCGTCGTCGTCTTGCCCGCTCCATTGATGCCTACCATCAAAATTAAATGTGGCTTCTGTGCAAATTCTGGCCAGTTTGCCGTGGGCGTGACCAGCATCCCTGTTAATTGCTCACGTAATGCCGTAAATACCGCTTCGCCATCATTCAATGCATGGCGCGCTAATCGACCCGTTAAATTCTCAATCACCGCCTGTGTGGCTTCGACACCTAAGTCCGCCATGATAAGCTGCGTTTCAATTTCTTCGAGTAACGCTGCATCAATCTGCTTGCGGCCTAATAATAAATTCGATAGGCCCGATGTTAATTTTTCGCGCGTTTTCGTGAGACCAGCTTTTAAGCGCTGAAATAGGCTCGGCTTTTCTTTGTTAAATCCAAATATCATTGTTTACTTCTACCTTAAGTTTCTCTATCCTTGCAAAGATGACAGGAGATCACCATGCGTCGTGCCCTTACTACTTTCATGTTGCTAATATCTAGCCCCTTATTCGCCAACACGATCCAGACCGAGGAATTTACCTTGGCCAACGGACTCAAAGTGTTGGTCCGCGAAGACCATCGCTCCCCCGTCGCTACCGTCCAACTTTGGTACAAAATTGGTTCAAGCGATGAATACAATGGTAACACGGGCTTATCCCACTTGCTTGAACATATGATGTTCCATGGGACGAAAGCTTTCCCCGAAGGAAAATTTGATAGCCTCATCCTCGGCGCAGGTGGCGAGCTTAACGCCTTCACGAGTTACGATTTTACAGGTTACTACGAATCATTGCCAGCCAATCAGATCGACATCGCCTTCCAACTCGAAGCCGACCGCATGCGCAATATTGATTTCACCTCAGCTGCCTTCGATAAGGAACTTCAGGTCGTCATCGAAGAGCGCCGCTTGCGTACCGATGATAATCCACAACAACTCGCCTATGAGCGCTTCCAAGGCGTGGCGTTTATCACCAGCCCTTATCGCAATCCGGTCATTGGTTGGGGCCCCGATCTTCATCATCTCTCCTTCGACAGCGCCTATGATTGGTACAACCGCTGGTATCATCCTAACAATGCGACCTTGATTGTCGTCGGTGATGTTGATCCTAAAACCATCCGCGCCAAGGCTGAGCACTATTTCGGCGCCATTCCACAACAAAAAATTATCCCTACGTTTAGCACACCTGAATTGCCTTCGCTCGGTGAACGTCGTATGAATATTGCTGTGAATATCGCGCTGCCTGAAATGTTCATGTCGATGACCGTGCCAAGCTACACGAGCGCAACAAATCAACACGATGCGATCGTCATGGCGTTGATCACACAGATTCTCGATGGGGGATTGAGCACGCGTTTTGAAACCAATCTTGTACGCAATCAGAGTCTTGCATCATCGATCAGCACCCATTATTCTCCGTTTACAAAACTTTCAAGCGGATTTGAAATTGATGCTGTGCCTCAAAAAGGTGTCACGCTCGATGTGCTTGAAAATGCTATTTGGAGTGAGATCACTTCGCTGACACTCACGCCTGTCACGAGCGAAGAATTAACGCGCGCGAAAATGCGCTTCAAAGCTGATTATGTTTTCGGGCAAGATGATATCAGTCATCAAGCCATGGAAATCGGCAGTTTGGAAAGCATTGGTTTGAGCTATACCGATAAAGAAGCTTTTTTAAACGCGATTGAAAAAATTGAAGCAGCGGATGTTCAAGCCGTCGCCAAAAAATATTTAACCCGTGAAAACGCTACCGTTGCACGGCTCATTCCCACACCTCCCGCTCATCAGGAAACATCCCTATGAAACAGCAGTCCAAACAACAATGGATTCAATATGGTATTTTAGGCTTTGTCGTTTTATGCGTTGTCGCCTATTTCGTCATGATGCGTGGATGGGAAGTTTCCGCGTTTTCGAAAGCAGAATTAAAAACGCAACATGGCATGATCCCAATTCATTCTGAAAAATTGGAAAATGGTGCGACGATTGCGATCGTTCCGTTGAAAGAACTTCCTATGGTTGATGTGTTGCTTTGGTTTGATGCAGGATCTGCACGTGATGGCGCGCAATGGGGGGTTTCCCATCTGACAGCACGTTTATTGGGTGAAGATACCACCACATTGAATGCACAAAAGATTCATGATGGTTTTGAATCGGTCGGCGCGCAATTTGATGCAAACAGTTCACGTGATGTATTCGCGATTCATTTACGTACTTTGTCCGATGGCAGTGCATTGGATCCATCCACGCAAATGCTCGAAACATTGCTGCGTGAAACTGCATTTAAACCCGATAGCGTTGCACGTGAAAAATCTCGAGTACTGGCTGACATCCAATCGAAACTGGATTCACCTGGCCAAACGACTTCAGATAATTTTTTCATGAAAGTGTATGGTGATCATCCTTACGCACATCCTGTCACAGGTGTTGCGCAAACGGTGACACCACTCACCGCAGATAATCTTCAAACGTTTTACCAGCAACAAATTGTGCAATCGCACGCAACCGTGGTGATTGTCGGTGACATTTCTCCACGTGATGGGCTTAAACTGGCAAAACGTTTGCTCACTGCTTTACCTGTGGGAACGCCGGCGATGCAACTGGCGCAACCTGTGTTACCCGCACAGTCTACATATAAAATCACTTTCCCTTCGACACAAACACATTTAATGTTTGGATTGCCGGCGCTTGAAAAGGGCAATCCGGATTTTTATAGCATGACGCTGGGTAATAATATTTTAGGTGGCCCGTTCACATCACATCTGTTTGAAACAGTGCGTGAAAAGGAAGGTTTGGCGTATAACGTCAGCAGTCAATTGTTATCGATGCGTGTACCAGGCCCATTCTATGTGTACTTGCAAACGCGTACGAGTGAAGCGGTGAAAGCGCTTGAACTCTCGCGCACAACACTCACAAACTTTATGACGACTGGCCCAACAGACGCGGAGCTTGCGGCGGCTAAACAAAACGTGAATGGAACGTTCTTATTATCACTGAGTGGCAATGCAGCCATTGCAAATCATGTCGCGACACTCGGATTTTATGGATTACCTTGGGATTATGCTGATCAATTTCAAGCAAAAATCAATGCGGTAAAGCGTGAAGATGTTATCGCTGCGTTCCAAAAATACATCCATCCCGATCACTTGACCGAAATAGTGTTAGGCAATGACCAATAATTTTGTTCGCATCATTGGAGGCCAGTGGCGATCACGCCGGCTGGCCTTTCCTCCGATCCCTGGCTTGCGCCCAACGCCTGATCGCGTGCGCGAAACATTATTCAATTGGCTCGCGCCGCATATTCATGGTGCGCGTTGTTTGGATGTATTTGCTGGCAGTGGTGCGATGGGTTTTGAAGCGTTGTCACGTGGGGCAAGCCATGCTGTTTTTCTGGATGCGTCTCGCCCTGTTATTGATGCGTTGATTAAAAATGCTCAACTATTAAAAACAAATCATACTGAGATTTGCTGTGTCGATTCTCTTAAATACCTTGCCCAAAAGCCTTCTCAACCTTTTGATATTGTTTTTTTGGATCCGCCGTATTCGTTGAATTTGTTAGAACCTTGTTTGACGCTGTTATCAGACAATGGATTTCTGAAACCCACTACGTTGATTTATGTTGAAGATAATCAACCTATTCCTGAATTTCCTGGGTTTAAAAAACATAAAGAGTCAAAAGCGTCGTCTGTGTATTGCGCCCTGTTGGTGCAATTCTAGCATTTTTATCCGTAACCAACTGATTTTTAATGAAAATATTGCTGGTGCAATTATTCTAGAATTGGTGCAATTGGTGCAATTAAGCACATACTGGTGCAATTGGTGCAATTGTGCTATGCTTGGTGCAATTGGTGCAATTTAGGGGTTTTCAATGAATTATGTATACCCAGAAAGGGAATCAAAGACACTGGAGTTTAAGTCTGAATTACCAGTATTTTTGAAGTTAATTAAAACGTGTGTCGCATTTGCTAATGGGGTTGGCGGTCAACTTGTGATCGGCGTTGAAGACCAAACACGCATCATTGTTGGTATTTCAGATGCAACCAGAAACAGAATATATGATGAATTCCCCAATAGTCTATACGATGCTACAACTCCCTCATTATTAATTGAGATCTACGAACGAAGATTTGATGATAAGACGGTCATTATTATTGAAGTTCCATCTAGTATTAAAAAACCTGTCTTTGTTACAGCACAAGGAAACCCTGATGGCATATACCTTAGGGCCGGCTCAAATACACGAAAAGCAAACCAAGAGCATCTTGAAGAGCTATATAGAGAAAACAAGCGCACCCACTTTGATGAAGAAATGATACATGAATCTATGGATATTCTCTCCCAATCGCTCATTCTGGGTGTGTTCAACACTATGAATATGCGACAACTGGAATATGAAAAAATTGTAGTTGCTTCAGGCGTTAGCACAAAAAAATATTATCCAACTATTACAGGATTATTGGCATTCTCTGAAACACCAGATCAGCATCTTCCTGAGTCTTTTGTTGTTTGCACGCGTTTCCATGGAAAAGATGGGCGAGATATTATTCAAAGTGAAGAAATTCGGGGAAATCTTGAAAAACAAGTTGAAACAACCTTCCAATTAGTCAAATCATGGCTATTGCGCGATTATCGTCTGATTGGAGCAAAGCTTAAAGCAAAAACCATTATTCCTGAAGTTGCTTTCAGAGAAGCCATTATCAATGCATTAATTCATCGCAAGTATTCAATACCTGGCGCTGTTAAAATTGCTATGTATGATGATCGGCTCGAAATATTCAGCCCTGGATCCTTCCCAGGCCTGGTTGATATTTATTCTCTTGGAGACGGCACTACTTACTTACGAAACCCAAATCTGGCTCGCATAGCGCGACGCCTTGGGCTTGTTGAAAAATTGGGTACAGGCATTAGATTAATGATTGAAAGCTGTAAAAAGCATAAAATTAAGAAACCTGAATTTATAGAAGGGGCAGATAGTGTAAAGGTAATTTTTTATTTTGCACCCAATGCTGATATCTACACTGATGATGTCGATAAATTATTAGTTTTATTCTCTATCAAATCTCACGTTACAATCCAGGAGGTAGCTCAATATTTGGATGTTTCACGTAATACAGCCACTAGGAGATTAAATGCTTTAATTGAAACAGGAAAAATCACTCGAACAGGTAAGGGGCCTGCAGTAAAGTTCATGTTGAAGCTATAAAATCTTTCCTTCTTCCTTCAACCAATCCATAATATGCTGTGTGATTGCTGAACAATGCCATCGATCTTGATAGCTCAACCATTCTACTTGTTCAATTTCTGCATCTGGTTTTATCTCGCCTGTAAACGCTGCAAAATAACAGGTGATTTTCACCATCGTTCCTGCTGGCTTGCCATGCGCTTGTGCCGCAAATGTTGCAGCATATTCAATGCTCTCTGGCTTTAAGTCTACCGATAATTCTTCTTTGATTTCACGAATCAATGCCTCTTCGTCACTCTCGCCTGGCTCGCGCTTCCCGCCGGGAATATAATAAATATCCTTATTTTTGGATCGAGCTCCGAGGAGACGTTTGTTGTCGATGAGTATCCATCCCAGCTTGTCTATCATGATCATTACCTATTAAGTGCTCTGTCATATAATTGTTAACCACATGAGTTGATGAAGCAAGAGATAACGGCCTACCATCGTACTGAATGTTGCCAAAGTTTTCCGGCATTTTGAGCGGCTTCTTCACCATGCTCGCCACCAATTTTGGCACACCTGACAATACCACCGTACTGGTGGCAGCAAGCACCATACCCCACCCCAATCGTCGTCACCATGGCCTTACCCGTGTAATAGGCCCGATTTATCCAAATCTTCTGCATCCCATCCTGAAGATCCTTATCATTGCCCCTTACCCAATATAACCCTGCATGGGTGTTTATGGTGTGTATGAAAAACAATCTTATCCTAACCGTAATTTAGAAGCGCTGTTGAGCTTTCTGAAAGAACATAAATTCTCATCATTATTCTGTCAATATGGACTACCTGAAAAATAAAAAAAAGCCCCGCAGAGCGGGGCAAATCTTACAACTCAATATTATTCTTCGATAACACGACGAATATCCGTTTCATCCAAGCTGATTTCCTTATTTGGTGTCTTCCAATCACCTGCTAACCATTTGCGTTCCAATGCTTTCAATATTTCACCTTTGTGTTCAGTGAATGCTGATTGAAGCTCGCTTGAAGTAGCCTCAACATCAAAACATCCACATAATGCATCTTCCGTGATTGAACAGCGGATTTGTACGCCGCCTTTCTTTGCATCTGCATAAAGCATATGCGTATTGTTGTCAAAACGGCTTTGACCCAAAGAGATTGAGGATGTCGATCCCGATCCCGTTTGTGTTCCCGTTTTGCCACCCTTCGATCCTTGGGTGTGACCTTGTGTTTGACCTTTTCCGCCTTGTGTCTTCGTCGAAACATTAGCTGCGGTACCGGTACCTGTGTGCAACGTAGGATTTGTTGCGTTCACCGTTTTCATGTTCCCTTTGACAGGCATTGGTGAGCCCTGTTTAGCCGTTTGCTTCGTGTTTGCGGGTCTTTCTCTGCTACTCATGATATGTACTCCAATCGTGAAAGGACTGCAGGGATATCACGCTTATTAGCCATTTTTATCTAAGATATCAATGATCTAGTAAACGGATCTCCCCCTCGTACTTAACTTTGGACCATAAACTCAATTACGTCAAATAACTTTATTTTAATGCAGGCATGATTAATCATCGCTATCAGTTTTTTCTATAAATCTCATATCGCGTCGTTCCAGTTTGAGCATCATGATGTAGGGATGCATGATAAACAGGATCAGACTTGGCACGTTTTACAACAAGACAGGGGATTTTAGCCAACGCTTTTTCAACGAGTTGATCGGCCGGATCTTCCCCTAATAAATCATGCATGATTTGCATGTCTTTTTTAACCAGCGCACTTTTACGCCGTGGCATGAACATAGGATCATAATAGGCGACATCAAATTGGCCTGCGTTGATTGTCTCTAAAAATGAAACGGCATCGGTGTGAATAACGGTCATGCGCTCGCCAATAGCACCTTCAATAGGATCCGCTCTTAAAGCATCGATTGCTTCTTTTAATAAAAATGCCAAAATAGGATTGCGTTCAATCAAGGTGACCGATGCACCACAATAGGCAATCCAATACGCGTCTTTGCCTAAACCTGCACTCATGTCGAGTACGCGTGATGATGCTTTTTTGTGTAAACCTATTGCACGTGCGAGTGTGTCATTTTTTCGTGTTCGCTTCGCACGCTTCTCGCGATATGCTGGTGATAAAAAATCAATGTGCCAATCAAGCACTGGTTGTGTTAATCGACGCATCCATGCTTGCGATTCACTCACCATTAATGCAACATCAATTTCATCGGTTTGTGTGACAAAAGGTAATTCCAAACGTTTGGCAATGTCTTGCGCTCGCAAAGCAGATGCTGCATCTGCAGCACAAACACCAATGCGCTTAGACAACATATTTAGATATTCCTGTGGCGATAAGCCCAATCAAGCCGCCAAATACACCGCCCCACACGACCAACCATCCTAAATGTTTGCGAATGATGTCTTCGACAATTTTTTTCACCATTTGAGGCGTTAATTCATTTAAACGTGTTTGAATAATGTAAGAAACTTTTTCATGCATCGCTTCCGAATTTATCGATGCGCGCATTTTGTCCTTCACTGCGCCTTGAAATGATTCACTGTTTGCTATTTCCTTCATTTCTGAGCGCAGTTTTTGTGAGAAGGGATCACGGAATGTTTCCAGTACTTTTGCACCTCCGACCATGTTGATCATCGAGCCAAATTGCGAATTCAAAATCACTTCAACAAATGCATCAAATGAACGCGAAATATCTACCGCTTCAATCATGTCATCAAAATGCATGACGTCCGAAGATTGTTCATCAAAAAACCGTGACAAATTTTGTTGATTGAAAAATTGCGTCATCACTAAATCGTAAATGCCTTCTTTGAATTCTTCAAACTGCTCAGGAATAACACCGGACCCATACAAACCCGGAATTTTTTCAAATAACATATAAATTGCTAGGTCGTTCGTGACAGACCCAGAGAGAGAAAATAGACCTATATTCAAGGTGTATGGCTCATTAAAAACATAACCGATGCCGACAAATGCCAGGGCCGTGACGTGTGTTATCCAGTGTTTCATATTATCCCCTCCATCGAGGGAATTTTACTCTTTTTGGGCAGCTAAGGCTACAGCTTTAATCTTTTACCCATAACATCGCTTAAGTGCGCTATACCCTGATTCTCGAAACGGAAATGCGGTTGTTGAAAAGGATGGTTATATATTACCCATATTTTAATGCTTTCTGTTCTAATTTCGTATTCCATGGATTTTAATATGGATGTTCCTACCATTAATGCCAAGTCCACCTTCACATGAACACGCTCTTGACTTCCATGAAAATCTTGTGCGAGTGAAACAACCATGTGCTCAGGAACATGCATGGCAATATTCAGCCCGTCTGGAGCGCAACATATATTTCCTGCACTCTGTGCTAACTTTGATGTCATAGCAGAACTCATGATAATATGACACCAGCTCGGTGCTATTATCTTCATCTGCTCTTTTGTTAATTTTATCGGTTGATTTTCCATGAATTTTCTGAAAGCTTCATCTGCCGAGCTCCCCATAACGCTTGAATTTTTTTGATCTTGATCTTTGTTTTCTTTTCTCCTGTTCAGAATGTCTTGATAAGAAATGGCTGCTTCTACTGTTCGCTGTTCCGCTGGCAATTGCTGGAACAACATAATAAGCGCCTCTCTCCAATCAACTGCAAACCTCGGCAGAAAAAAATGTATTTCGGAATTTTGTGTTCCTGTTTTATTTTTTACTTCCACTTTCTGTTCTATGTTTACTGTCATTACCATTTCCAAAGACCCTTCATCCTTTACCTTTACAAGCTCGGTCACAGCAAACATGTTGCATGTTTCAGGGCCCAACGCCAATTCTCGCTGAAGACTGTCATGTTTTTCATGCGTAAATGTATATTGATGCATTAACATGCGTGATGAAGATGAACTTCCTTCAGCGGGATGCCGGATACTTACTATTCCAAATTCGCCATTAGCGATATCGTGATTCATAAGAGTCTCCTGGTACTGTTTGATTATAGGTCACCCTCTAGATTTGCCCGGGGCTTTATGGCATCATCGTCCGTAGGAAATACTCCATTGTTTGATAGCGAATTAACTCATGCCGACCCTAGATGACCCATCTTTACTCAACCGTTTACTCGCCGCGTTGCCCCCCATGAGCGAGGAATTGAAAACCCTTATCCGCGAAAAATGGCAGGCGACCCTGTCTGAACAAGGGTTTGTGACTCGTGAAGCGTTCGATGTGCAAACAAAAGTATTGGCGCGGACACGTGAGAAAGTGGTTGCGTTAGAAAAAGATATTAAAGCAATTGAAGATCAGTTGGGATAGTAAGGAATCAACTGGAAGGAATCAACTGCTCCTGGGCACTTATCGGAACTTCTTTCGCCAAAAGTCGCCGTAAACCCATCCATGGGGGCGGTTCAAAGGCGTCCATGCCTCCGATGCTTTTGGCGAAAGAAGTCCCGAACGGCCCGAGCAGTCGATGCTTTTTATTGTGCAGTTGATGCTTTTATTTTTATATTGTTTCTTTTTTTTCTGCATGCTATTCTCTACCGCATGAATCGAATAATAAAAATAAGAAAGGATTATTATGTCTGTTGCGACCATTTTTTCGCGCGCCCAACATGGGTTGCAAGCGCCACTCGTGCGCGTTGAAGTCTATATTTCAAAAGGTCTTCCAGGTTTTGCTATTGTGGGATTGCCTGAAACGGCGATTAAAGAAAGTCGAGATCGGATTCGTAGTGCACTTTTGAATGCGCAGTTTGAGATGCCGACGAAAAAAATTGTCGTGAATTTATCGCCCGCTGATTTGCCGAAAGAAGGCGCGCGTTTTGATCTCCCCATTGCCATTGGCATTCTCGCTGCATCCGATCAAGTGCGGCAACAAGATCTCGAGCAGTATGAGTTCGCAGGGGAATTAGCACTCTCGGGTGAATTGCGCCCGATCGATGGTATGCTGCCTCTCGCGATTGCAGCACAAAAAGCAGGGCGTTCACTCATCTGCCCTGTCGCTAATACAACAGAGGCATTATTAGGCGATGGCACAGTTTTTCCTTCACAACATTTGCTCGATGTCGTTTGCCATCTTCAAGGCATGAAATCGCTCAAACAAGCTGAAGCTGTGCCCTTCCCTGAAAATCCAAACTGGACCGTCGACATTTCTGATATTCAAGGGCAAGCCGCTGCGAAACGTGCATTGATCATCGCTGCTTCCGGTGGACATAGTATGTTGATGTCAGGCCCACCCGGTTCGGGCAAAAGTATGTTGGCACAACGTTTACCCACATTATTACCACCCCTGACACAAGCACAAGCGCTCGAAATTGCCGCGATTTATTCCATCAGCACGCAAGGTTTTAAAATTGCGCATTTCAAAGAACGTCCGTTCCGTTCGCCTCATCACACATCTTCTCCTGTCGCGCTCGTTGGTGGTGGGAGTATTCCACAACCCGGCGAAATCTCGCTGGCGCATCACGGTGTATTGTTTTTAGATGAATTGCCTGAATTCACGCGCAAAGTCATCGAAGTGCTGCGCGAACCGATCGAAAGCAAAAAAATTCATATTGCTCGCGCGAATGGATCAGTTGAATTCCCTGCACAATTTCAAATGATTTGTGCGATGAACCCCTGCCCCTGCGGTTATCTCACGGATCCTGAAAATACGTGCAAATGTACTTCTGCGATCGTTGAACGTTATCAAGGGAAAATTTCAGGCCCAATGATGGACCGCATTGACATTCATATCGAAGTCCCGCGCGTCAGCGTCAAAACACTTATTCAATACAGTGAAAAAGATCCTGTGAACAGCGCCATGGTGCGCGATACTGTCGTGAAAACACAAGCGATTCAATATGCACGATCGGGCGTGCTAAATGCACATTTGAACAGCGCTGCGGCAAAAGAATGTACGCTCACGAATGATGCTAAAAAGAAATTGGAACAGCTGGTTGATACATTCCATTTTTCAGCGCGCGCTTTTTATCGAATCATCAAAGTGGCGCGCACTATCGCTGATTTGGAAACATCGGAATCAATCGACGTGAACCATATCATGGAAAGTGCGCAATATAGACCACTCAGATGATTATTGCTCTTGCAGACGCTTCTTCAACTTTTCACGGTTTTCAGCTTGAATCTGTTGGAACACTTCAAATTGCTTTTGATCCAAGATTTCGCGCGCATCGGATACCGTTTCATCGTTCGCATCCTGTAACTCTTCTTTCATGTTGCGCATCGCAAACAAACTTTTTTCACCGTCATAACTTTCGATGATATCTTCACGCTCATTGATGCCTTCATACAAAATATTGGCCAATGCGTTTGTTTGATCATCTGTCATTTTTGTTTTTGATTTCATGCGGATCATGAAATCATCTACATAGCGATTCACCACAGCAGGTGGCGCTGCAAAAACACTTAACGCTATTGCCGATAATAATATCGTCGATACAATTTTCAGTTTCATTAAAATTACTCCACAGTCACAGATTTAGCTAAATTTCGCGGCTGATCAACATCCGCTCCTTTCATCACGGCAACATGATATGCAAGCAATTGTAACGGTATTGTATGCAACAGCGCAGGTGCAAACAACCCTGCTCCTAATGGAATGGTAACAACCTGAGCATCTTCTATCGTCACATCTTTCAAGTCACTGATTAAAAATAATTGCCCGTCTCTGGCTTTAATTTCTTGCAGATTCGATAACATTTTCTCGTATTGCCGATCATGATGTAATAACCCAACCACAGGCATGGATTCATCTACCAATGCCAAGGGGCCATGCTTCAACTCTCCCGCAGGATATGCTTCAGCATGAATATATGAAATCTCTTTTAACTTCAATGCACCTTCTAATGCAATCGGCGCTAAAATGCCGCGCGCAACAAACAGCGCGCTCGTTTTATCAACAAACGCTTTCGACATGTTTAACATGTCTTTATCAAGCTTCAATACGCTTTCCATCAAACGTGGTAATTGTTTTAAGCCTTCGACATGCACTTTCACGTCGGTGATATGTTTGGCTTTCGCTAGCGACAATGTGAATAATGCAAGCGATACGAGTTGTGTGCAAAACGCCTTCGTTGATGCGACACAGACTTCACGTCCCGCGCGTGTTAAAAATACGTGATCCGCTTCGCGCACCATGATGGATTCTGGTACATTGCAAATCGCCAACGTCGAAAGATACGGCAATGTTTTTGCTTTGCGTAATGCGGCCAATGTATCAGCCGTTTCACCCGATTGCGAAATACAAACAAACAATGTATTTTTCGGCACAACCACATCACGGTAACGGTATTCGCTCGAGACTTCCACTGAACACGGAATTCCCACAATCGATTCAATGCCGTAACGCGCCACAAGTCCTGCATGGTAACTCGTTCCACATGCAATGATATGAATGCATTCAACTTCAGCAAATAATGCATCTGTCCCATGCCCGAAAATTGCATCCAATACATTCGTATCGCCCAAACGCCCTTCCAAGGTTTCTTGGACGACATGAGGTTGTTCGAATATTTCTTTTTGCATGAAGTGATCATAATTGCCTTTATTGCCACCTAAATAGGCATCACTCGATAACTCATGAATATCGCGCGCTGTTTTTTCACCACGTTCATTGTAAATTTCAACCGATGTTGCTTTTACTTCAACCACGTCGCCTTCTTCTAAATAGATAAATTTTTTCGTGACAGGAATCAACGCTAAATAATCTGACGCAAAATAATGTTCGCCATCACCCAAGCCAATCACAAGCGGGCTGCCTTTGCGCACAGCAATCAGTTCTTCCGGATGCGCGCAGGATAATACGCCTAACGAAAAAGCGCCTTCCAGTTCATGCATCGCTGCTATCACCGCGGCACGCAGCGCTAACCCTTCTGTCAGATACGCATGAATTAAATGCACAATCACTTCTGTATCTGTTTGAGTGACAAATACGTAACCTTTCGCCGTTAATTCTGCGCGTAAACGTTCATGATTTTCAATGATGCCATTGTGCACAACAGCCACCTGCGTCTTGCCCTCGCCTGAAACATGCGGATGCGCATTTTGTTCAGATGGCGCACCGTGTGTTGCCCAACGCGTGTGCGCAATTCCTACGTGTCCTGTCAAGGGTTGTTTTTGTACGGCCTCGGCTAAATTAGCAACTTTACCTTGTTCACGAATGCGCACAAGGTGATCATTTTCATAAATCGCAATGCCTGCAGAATCATATCCGCGATATTCTAAACGCTGCAGGCCTTCAATCAATACGGGTGCTACTGGCCGCTTCATCACGGCGCCGACGATTCCACACATTATTCTTCTCCTTTCGTTTTTTCGGGCCTCTGCCATCCTGCATGCGAAGATTGCTTCGCACGCGCTACGGTGAGTTGATGCGCAGGCGCATCTTTGGTTAATACCGTTCCGGCACCAATCGTCGCGCCTTCACCTACAGAGACAGGGGCAACGAGACTTGCATTCGACCCAACAAACGCGTGATCATCAATCACCGTTTTATGTTTATTCACACCATCATAATTACAGGTGATCACTCCTGCACCAATATTCACGTGCGCACCCACTTGCGCATCGCCCACGTAACTTAAATGGCTCGCTTTTGAATCTTCGCCTAGGGTTGAATTTTTAATTTCAACAAAATTGCCAATCTTTACATCTTTACCTAAATGCGTTCCTGGACGAATCCGTGCAAATGGACCCACTGATGCGCCTGCTTCAATCTTTCCACCATCGAGATGTGAAAAAGGCAAAATCGTGACGTTATCAGCAATCGTACAATCTTTGATAACCACATTTGCGCCGATTTGAACATGGTTGCCCAATGATACGGTGCCTTCGATGATCACATTCGCATCAATAAATACATCCTGCCCTACCGTCAATTTGCCGCGCAAATCAAACCGCATCGGGTCAGCAAAGCGTACGCCTTGCGTCATCAATTCATCGGCTTGTTTCATTTGTAAAAAACGTTCCGCTTGCGAAAGTTGTTTCATGTCATTAATTCCAAATGCTTCAAAAGGATCGGCAAGACGCATCGCTTGCACCGTCGTATGAGTTTGCGCCAGAGGTATCACGTCTGGCAAATAATACTCTCCGGATTTATTCGCGTTGCCTACTTGTGGCAACCAGGCCATCCAATCATGACGACGACCCACATAAATACCAGAGGACACTTCAATGATGGCACGCTCCATTTCAGTCGCGTCCTTTTCTTCAACTACCCGTGAAACAGACCCATCTGGATGACGAATGACTCGGCCTAAACCAGCTGGGTCGGCAGCATCATAGGTGAGCACGCCGAGATCTTCAGGCGGGATGGTTTCGACTAATGTCGCCAAGCTACTCGCCGTGATCAGTGGGCCATCGCCTGCCAAAATCAAGACTCGCTCGCCTTTAACATGTGGGACGGCTTGCAAGACTGCATGGGCTGTCCCCAACGCTTCGGCTTGAATAACGTATCGGCAAGGAACATTAGGAAATTGCGCCTGAATGGCATCAGCATCGGCACCTACGACACAGACAATGTCTTGTGGGCTCAAGGATAAAGCCGCATCAAAAACATAAGACAACATGGGCCGCCCACCCAAAGGCTGTAAGACCTTAGGGCAGCGAGAGCGCATGCGAGTGCCTTTACCGGCTGCAAGTATGATGATGCTGAGTGTCATCGAGGGCGTAGCTCACCTTTTTAAAGGCTTATCATAGCATTAGATAGCCCCAAAAACGAGGGGATATACTATGATCATACTATGAACCCAATCGTCGCCGCCATTCAAATGACCTCCGGTATGGACTTGCAAGCCAATCTTGATATGGCCCAAGGCTTATTGGCGCAAGCTGCAAAAGCCGGCGCTAAACTCGCTGTTCTGCCTGAAATGTTCCCACTCTTAGGCGTGGGGGAAGAATTCAAGAAAGCGAAGGCTGCCATTCAAGAAGAACCGGGCAATGGCCCAATTCAATCGTTTTTATCTGAACAGGCCAAAGCAAATCATATGTGGATTGTCGGCGGCACCATCCCACTCTCGAGTGAACATCCTCAAAAAAGTTATGCGGCCACACTCGTGTTTGATGAGCAAGGAAAACAAGTCGCGCGTTACGACAAGCTTCATTTATTCGATGCCACATTAAGTACGAGCGAAGCGTATCAAGAATCTGCAGCTATGATGCATGGCAATCACATTACTGTGATTGATACACCCGTAGGACGAGCAGGCATTGCTGTGTGTTACGATTTGCGTTTTCCAGAATTGTTTCGTGCGATGTTTTCACTCGGCGCACAAATCTTTATCGTGCCAGCAGCATTTACCGTTCCAACGGGTAAAGCACACTGGGATATTTTACTCAAAGCGATCGCAGTGCAAAATTTTTCGTATGTCGTGGCATCAGGGGAGGTTGGCACCCACGGTGGTGGCCGTCAAACGTATGGTAACAGCGTTATTTTTAATCCCAATGGCGAAGAACTCGCGCGATTAGTGGACGGCATCGGCGTCGTGACCGCAACGATCGACCTCGATTACCTCCATGATCAACGCCGAAAAATCATGATTGAATCACATCAGCGTATTTTCATGGACTGCGGCAATATCACTATTAAATAATCTCACAGCGCTTTTTTGGAGGCGGCGGGTCTTCTAACAATATCTCTTCTAATAATGTGCGTTTGCGTAATTCAATCGTACCTTTAGCTTCTGGATTGCCATCCTGCGGTGGCGTGATCACAATGTGAAGCTCCGTATCTTGCGTTAGTTTTTTGAGCACGTCTCTATCCCAAAGAAGTTTAGCGAGAATATCTTTGGCAAAATCATTGCATACTTCTTGTGATGTTTTTTCATGTTCAAAAGGATTCAGATGCTTTTGATGATCAGCAGCTAATGAAAATTCGTCCAGTTGCATAGCATCGTTTTCAATAGTAATAATGCCAGGCTGATTTACAATGCTCGTTTTGATTTTATCAGCATGATAATCCACCAGAGAATTATACGCCAGCACCTTCACATTGACTGTTTCTATCTCTGGCAATTTTTTGTGACAAAAACCAACACCATGATAACAAAAAAAATGCATATGAACCTCCTTGTCTATATCTGCTCTTCTCGCAACCATCTCACCCTATTTTTTTTATTGACGATACTTGAGTACTTATGACTTCAATTTGACAGGCCCAAATCCCTTGATTGGAGCATCACCAGCCACATTAAGTCTGCCCATGCCTGAAAGCACTGGGTGAGCAGTCGCTTTGTTATATTCTCTTATGCCCATAAAGGCGCTCATTGCAACCCCCAAAACCAGAAGACCGGCGACTGCATAAAATGCAGGTTCCTGCCCAAAGACTGTACTAAACCAATCACCCGAATCATTGTTGGCTGGCGGAGGTGTTTCACCCGGCTCACTCGGCAACTGAGGTCTTGTATTTAAAAGCTTATGTACGAAAGAACGTTTCTCGTGTGCCATCCCTGCTAAAATCACACCACATATCAATCCAACAAAATTTATACCTACCGTCATCGCTGTCGACATGTGTTTTCTGTCTCTATGATGAGCAAGTTCTTTACTGTCAGCCTTATCGCCGGCCAATGCATTCTGTCTAAAACCTACTCTGTTTATTTCTTCTGTGTCTATATGTGGATAAAAGTTGTGCTGCGCATATCTCACATTCTCTTCTATTAATGGAATAACATGCCGAGACACCTCTCTTCCAGCGTCTTGTCCTACTTTTTTTGAAAGGTAATTCGTCAGCTCTTCCTTATATTCTCCAAGCGATTCATCCACATCACATGACCATTTGCGATGCAAAATTGATTTAATGTACCATGCAGCACTTAGAACGCCCAACGTCGCAACAAAACCTATAGTCAACGTGGTCTGTACGTCTTGGTTCTTAAAATCAATATCACCATATGAAGCCGAAATAATGAACATTAACAATCCGGGAAGACTCACAGGGGCAGCCATCCTAAAAGCAATCAGCATCTCAATATGATTGTAAATTTGTACTTTTAATATTCTTTCTTCCAAATCCTTTGCTGCCAAATTTAGATTTGTCCGCGAATACACCATCGACTGCTCGTCACGCTGTGCCTCTTCGAGAGCTGTCAACCTATCTTCGTGGTCATCCAACGTGTCGTCATGGGCTTTCACCTTTCCTACGAGCATCGCTGTATTTACTGCCTGATCATATGCCAGTTGAGCTGCCGCGCGTTGGTTCCATGCAAAGTACTGCTGACTAGCCTCCTCTAATAGGCGCTTAGCTTCCACCACATAAGGATCATTCAGTGCCTCTTCACGTAGCGCTTTCTCTTTTGCTTCTTTTCTCTCTACCTTTGCTGTTATAAGCTTCTGGTTCTCTTGTTTTGCTACCTCTGCACGCTGACTCCAGGGCGCATTCAGCACAGGGTTGAGCAACACCGTCCCAGGCATACAAGGAACAAACTTCTCATCCCGGGTCAGCTTAGATATCGTGTCAAGAAATTCGGCATGCCTGATGTATCTGTTTCTTGCATTATCTTTGGTGAGCGCAATTTTTAATTCTTGAAAGAATTTGTCTTTCGATGATATGGCCATGCCTATCCCCTACCCATGCGGGGTGACGCCTTCTGACTCGCGTAACATTGATACCCTATCGCCAAAATAACCATGGCGACAGCAACAAGCGCCAATACCTCTACGGGGAGGTGCGCCAAAGGACCTTCAGTGGAAGTTCCACTGGATGAATGCGCAGAAGAAGAAACTGTATCCGGAATGCCTGGATTTTCGCCAGGAGGTTGTGGAGGCTTACCTCCACCCATATGGTTTTCGAGCCATTCCTGAAGTTTTTTGAAAAATTCTTCGAGGGAGCCAGATATGTCTGTCTTAGGGCCTTCTACTTTATAACCCCGTTCCACAAACATGTAATAGAGGCCGCCGCCAATACCACAAAACCCTAGCCCAGAGGCAATATAGGGTGCAGATCGTCTAATACCTGTCAGATTTGGCAAGCAGGTCTCCTCTTGCCTCACCCCCCGCATGGCGGGGGGATAGACAATCATAGGTTTAGTGCGCCAGTTTTAAAGTGCTTCACATTTAACGCCCACTGCGCTTAAGGCGTTTATGACATCTGGCTCACTATAACCTAATATGTAAGCAGATGCAACCGCACCACAGGCTGCCTTGTCAAAACTGCTGGTTGGAGTCCAGAAGTTTAAGTTAGCATAATACATAACATCGAAGGCTTTCTTGGTATCCCAACCCTTGGTTGTCGCTAACAAGTAGAAAGCCTTATTATAGACGCCACTCGATAAGTGCGGGTCCATCTTGGCCGTGAAATCCTTGGCCGAGCTGATAGAGGCGCCGTCTTTCGTAGGTTCGTCCATATAACGGAATGCCGTTCCATTCTTCTTGCTGACCGTACCACCAATCAACCAGTCATGCTTTCCATGCAAATAGAACTCCGCTGCCTTCGCGGCCATATCCGAAAATGACTCATTCAAGCCACCAGGTTGCCCGTCATACTCTAAATTAGAGGCAAATTGCGTCACGCCATGCGAAATTTCATGCGCGGTCACGTCTAATGTCGTTAAAGGGTAATAATCCACGTCACCATCCCCGAAGGTCATGTTTGTACCATTCCAGAATGCATTCACGAAGTCTCTACCATAGTGGACCCGTAAAACAAGCTCAAAGGGCAATGGCTTCTGACCGTACCATTCTTGATACATGTCGACAACAACACTTCCAAAGGAATAGGCATCGTTTAGCGGGGAATGGGCACCGTTGACGGCATCCATGTCTTGGCGATAATCGGTTTTTCTAGGGTCACATTCATAAGAGTAAGCGCCTGGGTTCCCAATCATCCTGTTTTTCATGTTCACAGCCACTTCATCAGCGCTTTGCATGATGCAGGTTTTGGTGCCTTCAATATCGATATCAAAAGGCAAGTAGGGGCGGGTCAAGCCATATTCATAGTAACCCGTCTTCCCATTCCCGCCAGGGCCCGTGCCTACGGTTTGGGTCGTCAGACCTTCCCATGACCTCAAGACTTCCAGGGTCGAGGCATCCACAATGTAATGCGGCCAGGATGGGTTGCCACCTTCAGGGCTGTCCGCGAAAAAGGCTATGCTGAATGCACGACGAGCCATATTCTGATCGTCGATATAAATGACTTCTTCCAGCATATCATTTTCGAAAACAACAGGATGACTTTGCTCACCCGCGAACATTGTTTTGAAATGCGATAATACCGTTTTGGGATCCATCGAGCGTAGGGCTTGACCCTTCGCCAAATCCTCTTTAATACCTTCAACCCATGTACCCGTCCAACGAGCAAGAAGTGTGCCATTGCCTTTAATGCCTGCAGCATATTGATGTTCAATGACTTGTTGTCCATAAACGGGAATGCCGTCTACCATTTGAACATAGCGTGTGTGAACATTTCCCTGCTTGTCTTTGTTCTGCGCTCGCTCCAATAATTCGGCCATTCGCGGCTCACTCTGAGCAGCGATGCCAGGTTCGGCCTGTGGTAATTGCACCAATCGGGCCGCTTGAGCCTGAGTAAAGAGTACTGCTGCTGAAACGATAGTCGCACTAACGAGATTATATTTTTTTGACATAACAAGATCCTTGTTTAAAAGTTGATATCTCTTAACAATATCATTGCGTTGATGCTAATACAAGGCTGGATGTGCGTTAGTCACTCACAATATTTAGGATTTATGCCAAACAACTAGCTACAATCTGTGGTTTAAGTCTTGATCATTTTATCCAATACACGTTTATCGAGCTCGCCCATGCGCCCTGCGATAAACAATGCAGCCACACTGTTGCCAATCACGTTCGTCATGGCACGGCCTTCAGACATGAATCGATCAATGCCTAAAATCAATACAATGCCTTCGACAGGAATCAGTTGGAATGCTGCTAATGTTGCAGCCAAGGTAATGAACCCACCCCCTGCTACCGTCGCCGCACCTTTAGACGTGATGATCATTAAACCTAATAACAACAACACCTGTTGCATGCTCAGTTCGACTTGTGTCGCTTGTGCAATAAAGAGCGCGGCCATCGTTAAATAAATCGCAGTGCCATCGAGGTTGAACGAATAACCTGTGGGCACAACAAGCCGTACGACATCGGGATGTGCACCCAACGCTTCAAGCTTATTGATAATGCGGGCTAACACGCTTTCAGAACTTGACGTAGCTAACACAATCAATAATTCGTCCCGGAGATATATTAATAAACTCCACATGCTGATGCCACAAGAAAACCACAGTACCGCGCCCAATACACCAAAAATGAAAACGATGCACGTAATATAAAAACAGGCTAATAAGAAAAATAATTGCCCTAATACAGCCAATCCAAAGTGACCGACTGAAAATGCCATCGCCGCAAATGCACCCAGGGGTGCCAACTTCAACACGTAGTCCATCATTCTAAAAAAAACATTATTTAAAGAATTGATGGGCGCGAGCAATACTTGCTTATCTTGCTTCAATGCACCTAACGCAAATGAAAACAATAAGGCCAATAATAATATTTGCAAAATGTTGCCTTCGCTGAAGGCGCTCACAAATGTTTTAGGAATAATGTGTAATAAGAATCCAATGACACCTGGTTGTTGTTTGGCAGAATCAATATACGCGCTTGCTGCTGAAGCATTGAGTTTGCTTAAGTCCACGGTGAACCCTGCGCCAGGTTCCAAAAAGTAAGACACCAACACGCCGACAACCAATGCAAATGTTGTCATCAACATAAAATAAAGGAATGCAAAGCCACCGACCTTACCCGCTTTCGACGCTTGATTCACCGACAAAATGCCCGACACGATCGCCAAAAAAATCACCGGGGGGATTAACATTTTTACTAATGCAATAAACCCATCTGCAAGCGGTTTAAATTTAACAGCAAGATCTGCTTCGTAATGGCCTAAGATCACGCCCACAAAAATCGCTAACAACACTTGTGCATAGAGAGGCTTAAAAAATCGCAGTACGGTTCCCATGATATTTATCCTTGCGGGCAATAAAAGGCTCGGGCGATTATATCATAATTCTTCGCGTTGTTTTTTAAGCCATTTCATACTATTCTATCCTCCATTATTTAAAGAAAAGGACTTCGCCATGAATCTATCTCGCCGTCTTCTTGCCCTCGCGCTCAGTTTATTTGCATTTGGAGCCATGGCAGCGGGCGGCATACAAGCCGCTGGCCAGGGAATCGATGGCGACGGCCTAGAAGGTTATTTCTGGTATGACGATGTGGCCATCTCGTTAGGTGCAGCTGCCCTCGTCGTGCCGCAATATCAAGGCGCCAGCAATTATGAATTCACCGGCTTCCCGCTTATCGATCTTGATTATAAAAAATTCCTTTTTCTATCGACACAACGTGGTTTGGGTATCCAAGGAAAAATAGGGCCTTTGGTTTTGGGTACGCGGCTCATGTATGACTTCGGGCGCGAAAACGAAAACTACATTAAATACATGAACTATCTCGCGGGGAGTGTTGATGGTGGCATTTTTGCACGATTGGTCTTTGAACCTTGGGTGATTAACCTCGATGCCCAAACAGCTATTTCACAACAAGGCCACACAGGTACGTTTGGCGGGCTCAGTGTCGCTTACTTTTATCGAAATATTCCTTTTTGGGAGTTTCTCGGACGAGGCGGCATTGGCTTTTCTGACTCCAATTATATGAATGCCTATTTCGGCGTGACAGAGGGCGAGGCGAATAGAACAGGCTTCGCGCCTTATCAACCAGGTGGCGGCTATAAAGATGTGAATGCGGCGTTTACAGCCACCTATACCGGTATTAAACATTGGAAAATCTTGTCGACAGTCGGAGCAGCCATGCTTGGCGATATACCCAGTGACTCTGATGTGGTGCGCGCACGGATGCAATATCGGTTTATGCTCGGGCTGCTTTATGTCTTCTAACCTATTGAAATATAATCATTATTAATTAATTGACAATATCTTGGCTAAGTTGTTATGATGCCTAGGCTATCCTAATCACTTGGAGTTTAAGATGAAGTTAATTTATTCGATTCTAGTACTCTCCCTTTTAGCATTAACAGCTTCCGCCAAACCCATCATCGTCTTTGACGCCGGCAGCACAGGCACCCGCGTTTACCTCTATGACGTAACCCACACTGAGGGTAAAACAACTGTGAATACCTTGGCAAGCTATAAACCAGGTTCCACCTCAGCTTTCGCCTTCCCTGTCACCGACGCCAAATTTGCGTTAGACCCTGTCGCTTATTTCGATCACTTCTTGACAGAAATTGAAAAAACATCGTTTGATCATGCAGCGACACCTATATATGTGAATGCAACAGCCGGTGTGCGTATGGCAGACAATAAAGCCAAGATCATTTTCGACATGCGCAAAGGTATTCGCGGCGCAGTGATCGAAGATACTTATCCTGTTATTCCAAATTCAAATATCGGCACTATCAATGTTGCTGAAGAAGCCTTCAATATTTGGATCAATGATCAATATGTTTCTGGTAAATTGGATACAGCAACACTGACACGCGACAACACATTTGCTGCTGTTGAAATAGGTGGCGCATCTGCTGAAATCAGCGTTTTAGCAGACAGCCCAATGGATCTCACCCGTCGTGAAATGGTATTCCCGCATAACGGAAAAGATTACCATGTATATAGCACAGGCTATGATGGCTCAGGCCAAGATAAAGCGTTAATCGCGATGGTAAAAGCTTATGCTGATGATCTCGATGAGCGTTTTCCTGGTTGCTTCCCTGTTGATGCGGCTTACGTGTCCGAATATGCACCTGATATCATTGGCACAGGTAACTTTGAAGACTGTTCAGGTTTTATCACAGACCATCCAGTGAACCACTACAGAATAGCTCCCGCAGCGGATCACTATTTGTTGACCTCAGGCTTCTACTACACGTTCAAGATATTAGGGATTGCTAATCAGGATGTTATGCAAACAACGACTAATACCGAACTGGCTTCTGCAGGCGCTGCATTCTGTGCACGTGACTGGGAAGATTTAGTGGCATCGTATCCATCTGAATCCCAGAGCTATTTGATCGCGTATTGCTTTAACAGTGCATTCCAGCACAACTTCCTATCAGAAGTCGGTATTGCTGATACAGCAAGCCTGTTAAGCGTTGATAAATATAACGGCAAATCCATGACCTGGACGTTGGGTGTTGCTTATATTAATGGATAATCGTCAAAGGGAATGACAAACAATGCAACAACGCATCACGTTTCTGGGCGGCGGCAATATGGCCAACGCCATTGTGTCGGGATTGATTAGCAACGGGCATATCCCAGCACATATTCATGTCGTTGATCGCAATGAATCTAAGCGTGATGCGCTTGCTCATAAATATGGTATTCAAACGAGTCATGATCCGGTGGCAGCCGTTGCTTCTGCCGATATTGTTATTTTTTCGATTAAGCCACAAGGCTTTTCCACACTCGTTGAAGAAATCGGATCAAAGATTATTGATCGCAATCCAATGTTAGTTTCTATTATGTCGGGCATTCGTCTCGCAACATTAGCATCCCATTTTCCGAACCAATCTATTTTACGTGCAATGCCAAACACACCGGCACGTGTTCAAGCTGGCATGACATTGCTCGCGCCAGGTTCGACAATGACAGCAGAACAATTAACGATCGTGCAGCACATTTTTGATGCGATCGGGCAAACCATCATCACACCGAATGAACGCGCGTTTGAACAACTCACCGCGCTCACCGGTTGCGGCCCTGCGTTTGTTTATTATTTCGTTGATATGTTTGCGAAAGCCATGCAAGAAATTTCTTCGGATGTAGATTGTTTGCCTTTGTCTATCGCGACTTTTCAAGGTGCAGTGGCGTTGATGCAACAAGAACCCGATTCATCGCCTGAAGCATTGATTGCGCAAGTGTCCCCCAAAGGCGGGATGACGGCAGAGGCGATGAAAGTATTGCAAACAGGTGATATTCAAGCACTGCTCAAACAAACATTTGAAGCGGCAATTAAACGTGGCGATGAATTGGCCGGAAGCTAAAACAATTTCTTGTGCTATGATTAAGGCATTCACCTCAACTCCGGAGCCTTATCATGCAAAACGCCAATGAACAAATGGCTAAACTTCAAGCGCAATCAAAAGGTTATTTCCCTCTCATCATCATTGTTGTTTTTAGTGCACTGATCCCGCTCGGCCAAAACCTATTAGGCAAAACATCTTCCGTTTCGATCATGTATGGGTTCATGGGTTACTTTTTGATTATTTTATCCATGTTTAAATTCTTTGATTTACCTGGATTTGTGAAAGGCTTTGCAAAATATGATTTAGTGACACAAAAATTCCATCCATATGGTTATATCTATCCATTCATTGAATTATTTTTGGGGCTTGCTTATTTATCACATTTTATTTTGTTCTTGACAAATTTGATCGCAATCATCGTTATGAGTGCCGGCGCCATTGGCGTTTTCAAAAGCTTGCAATCGGGCGAAGATGTTAAATGCGCTTGTTTGGGCACAGGACTAAATGTCCCCTTAAGCACGGTCAGCATCGTTGAAAATGTTGGTATGGTTGTCATGGCCATATTTCAAATTGTGCGTCATTTATTTGTTTAATAACCAACGCCAAAGTGGCATGACCACAATTTTATAGTTATCTATGGTTTCTTCAAAAGATTGGTTTTCTGTTAATATCAATCCACTGGACAAACCATAGATACGCATCGCATCTAGCAAGCCCGCATATTCTCTCTCTTTAGTTGAAGCATCTTCTAAGCTTTGCGTGACTTGAATTGCTTGAGTGATGGCATTTCCCTCGCGAATCACAAAGTCGCATTCATGTTTGCCCTGATGATAATAAATCATACCCACATTGCGTCTTTTTAATTCTAAAAATGCCATGTTTTCTAAAAACCTTCCTTTATCAGCAGAAATTCTGAATCCTAAAACTCCCGCCAATGCTGTATCAATAATATAACTTTTTTTGGGTGATTGAATTTGAGCTTTTAAAGAAAAGTCATACCGTTGTACGATAAAAAATAAATAACAATTTTCTAAATATTGGCAATATTCAGCAACAGTAGTGCCTGAAGCCAACCCCACGATCTTTCTCAGACTATTATAGGTAACTGTTTTTCCAATATTGCTTGATAAAAACAACACCAATTCTTTTATGGGTTTTTCTTGAGGAATTTTATAGCGGTTGATAATGTCTCTATAAAGTATACTTTCATAAAGCGTTGTCAGATATTCCGGTTTTAAATATTGTAAATATTCAGGAAACCCTCCTTCTGCTTGATACTCATTACTCCATTTTTTACACAATGCTCTTTGTTCTGTATTGAAATAGTCTAATGTTGATACAGGATGCTTCTTCGCAATACAATACTCTTCAAAAGAATAAGGAAATAACTCTAGCGTGAGATACCTGCCTGTCAAATGTGTTCCCAGTTCTGAACTCAGTAAATTTGCATTAGACCCTGTAATAATAATTTTGTTCCCTTGTTCATACAAGCGACGAATAAATTTTTCCCATCCTGGAATATTCTGTATTTCGTCAAAATAAAATGTTTTTTGTGGACCAAATAATTCTATGAATACTTCTAATAAAAGCTGAAAATCACTCAGAGAAAATGATGCAAGTCGATCATCTTCAAAGCTCAAATAAAAATCTTGTTCCTGTCGTGATTTCCTCAGTTGCTGCATTAGCGTCGATTTACCGCTGCGACGCACCCCCGTGATGATGAGGATTTGAGGGGTTTCTGCCAATTCCAGGGCTTTTTCAAATTTAGCACGAGGAACCTCAATCAATGGATGATATATCATCCGCTGATCAGCTATAACCTCTTTTAAATGAGCTGTTGTTAACACTTCTTGCCCCTAAAACCTCAATTGATAATAGAAGCTTATCATAATAAGCCTCTACTGTCAATTGAATAAATTATAAGAAAGCTTCAATTGACAACTGATACAGGCCTATCCTGTTGAAATTATTATGATTTTATTATAGATACAAATGACCACGAATGGCCGGCAGAAACACCTCGGCGTCAATCTTGACATCCGAGCGTGTCGGCCGATTCTCTTGCTTGCGCACCTCTTTAGGTGCAACGATATCCGGCAACGTTGAACCTTCCTCGTGTAAATAAAACAGCGGCAAAGATCCTTTCAGCATATGTCGTTCTGTGTTTTCACCGGCATTCATCACAATGTTCGTACGCAAATGCGGCGCGAGTGTTTGTACGATAGCAATCTCTGTTTTATCAGGCAAAGCAGTTACTTTTGCAATCTGTGCAAGAATCCCCGGATCATCACCTTTTTTGTTTAAAAGCGCGATGGCTTGTGTTTTGGTGATACGTTTGATCGAGCGCGTGTTCGCCCATACCCAGCTGACTTTGATTGGGCGCGCATCTAAAATGGGAACCTGGCGATAGCATTGTTTTAAATGTAACCGTGATAAACCACTGCGTGTGAGTGTTTGTTCTGTTTCACTGTGTCGTGATTGCGATAATAACGCTTGGAAAGCCTGAAACAATGCCTCTTCGTCTGTTTCAATTGCCTGGCATTTTAAATTCTGAATCGCGTATTTAAATTGCGATTTACATTGGTTTAGATGATGTAATTGATCGATGGTTTTTTGGCTCGCTGCAAAAATGCCGACACCCAATAATATTTCGCGGCCTTCTTGGCCTTCAAGATATTCTAATTGTTTTAATAAGTGTATCGATTGTTGACGAATATTGTCATGTCGTAAACGTGGCGCATCGAGGGCTTGCATCCATCCTGGTAAATGGTTGTCTGCTTCAATGCGGGTTTGTGCATTTGCAAGTGCCTCACACATCGCCTTGAATGCATCGATCACCTCAAGATGGTATTCACAGCGCATAGAGCATTTCTCCTTAAATTGATCACGTCTTCCATAGGGGGGATTAATCCCCTTGACTAGCCATCGCAGCTACGATACATTCCCCACAGTTTAACAAATTCCATAGGATCAATACCAATATGCGCGCACTATTTCTGACGCTTCTTCTTGTACCCACCCTCAGCTTTGCTGCCAATTGCTTTATCGTGAGCGATGTACAGGGGAAAACTATACTTGAAGAATTGGTATTCGCAATTGCTCACTAAACAGCTAGGTATGAAAAAATTTCAATCCTATATCGATTTGTTGAATTATGGCAACAAAGATTTATCGGGTGATGCAGGCAAGAATAACGGCCTGACTCATGCATGGCTCGGTTCCAGTCTCAAGATTTCTGCAGAAGAACAAATCACGTTTTTAAAGCAGTTGGTTAATCATGAATGGAAACTGTCATCTTCAGCCTATTCGAATACAAAAGATATTTTGCAGCGTGGAACGTTGAATGATAACTGGAAGCTCTATGGGAAAACAGGTTCTTTCACGCCGATCGGCTGGTTCGTTGGATGGATTGAAAAAGATGGGAAAATCTATCTCTTTGCGTATTTGAAAAGAGATGAAAAACAGGGTGAAGATCCGATCGGACGTGCTGAGAATCGTGTGAAGGATGCGACGGTGAAATTGACTGAATTTTTACAGAAATAATCGATATCTTTTCTGTGTCCCGGATAAGAATCTGCGTGAACTCCTATCTTTTAACAAGATGGAGGGCAGATTCTTTCCGGGATGACACCGAGCCGAGATATTAATGTATGTCTTTGAGCTTGCGTATCGTTGCTAAGACAGCAGTCGCTCTGATCAATGCAGCACGCGCTTCAGCGTAATCAAATTCGCCTTGCTTGCCTTGCATCACTTCTTCAGCTTGCTTCATCGCTTGGATAGCAGCCGCTTCGTCTAAACTGTCTGCACGCTCAGCCGTGTCAGCCAATACCGTTACAGAATCAGGCTGCACTTCTAACAGGCCCCCTGAAATGTAAAATATGGATTCTGGCTGATTGTTGAGTAATACTCGAACTTGACCAGGTTTTAAACGCGCGAGCAACGGCGCGTGTTGCGGCAAAATGCCTAACTCACCATTCTCCGCCGTAACAACTACACAGTTGGCTTCGCCTGTGTGCAATAGTTTCTCTGCGCTGACTATCTTTACTTGCAATAACATATTGCACCTCATGAAAACGATATACAAATCCCCCGCCTCGGAATACTCGGCACCCCCTTTTCCAAAGGGGGCCAAGAGTGGTCGTAACCGAGCACGAGAAATTTACCTTACATTTTTTGCGCTTTCGCGATCGCTTCGTCAATGTTGCCGACCATGTAGAACGCTTGTTCTGGTAAATGATCGTACAAACCTTCAACAATGCCTTTGAAACCAGCAATCGTATCTTTCAATGACACGTATTTACCCGGAGAACCAGTGAATACTTCTGCCACGAAGAATGGCTGTGACAAGAAACGTTGGATCTTACGAGCACGAGATACTGTCTGCTTGTCTTCTTGCGACAATTCGTCCATACCCAAAATCGCAATAATATCTTTGAGCTCTTTGTAACGCTGCAAAGTACCTTGTACTTTACGCGCAACATCGTAATGCTCTTGCCCAACAACCAATGGATCTAGTTGACGTGACGTCGAATCCAATGGATCAACCGCTGGGTAAATACCAATTTCAGCAATTTGACGTGACAACACAACCGTTGCGTCCAAGTGAGCAAACGTTGTAGCAGGTGATGGATCGGTCAAGTCGTCCGCTGGTACGTATACCGCTTGGATCGATGTGATCGAACCCGTCTTCGTCGATGTAATACGTTCTTGCAGCACGCCCATTTCTTCCGCCAATGTCGGTTGGTAACCTACTGCAGATGGCATACGACCCAACAACGCCGATACTTCCGTACCTGCCAGGGTGTAACGGTAAATGTTATCAATGAACAACAATACGTCATTGCCTTCATCACGGAAGCTTTCTGCAATCGTCAAGCCCGTCAACGCAACACGTAAACGGTTGCCTGGTGGCTCGTTCATCTGACCGTACACAAGTGATACTTTGTCCAGAACGTTTGAATCTTTCATTTCATGATAGAAATCGTTACCTTCACGAGTACGTTCGCCTACACCCGCAAATACGGAGTAACCCGAGTGCTCAATAGCAATGTTACGAATCAATTCCATCATGTTAACGGTTTTACCTACACCCGCACCACCGAACAGACCTACTTTACCACCCTTCGCAAATGGGCAGATTAAGTCGATGACTTTGATCCCTGTTTCTAAGAGTTCTGTTTGATCAGACTGTTCTGCAAATGTCGGCGCAGCACGGTGAATCGGTAAGAATGAGTCAGTCTCAACAGGACCGCATTCGTCAATCGGACGACCCAGTACGTCCATGATGCGACCCAATGTGCCTTTGCCCACAGGTACCGTGATCGGCGCGTGTGTGTTGATCACTTTTAGACCGCGTCTTAAACCGTCTGTCGAGCCCATCGCGATCGTTTTAACTTCACCACCACCCATCAATTGCTGTACTTCTAGCGTGATGTCCGTGCCTTCAATTCTCAACGCGTCGTATACCTTCGGCACCGACTTCGCAGGAAATTCAACCTTCACGATCGGCCCGATAATTTCTACCACGGATCCCGCGTGTTCGCTCGCTACATTGATGTTGCTCATATTACCCCTCACTATAAATCTACGTGCAGTCTCTCTAGCCAGACGGGCGCCTCATGAGGCGCCCCTACACTGCCTGTGCACCACTAATAATTTCTGAAATCTCTTGCGTAATCGCCGCTTGACGCGCTTTGTTGTAAATCAACTGAAGCTCGCCAATCAGATCACCCGCATTGTCAGAGGCAGCTTTCATCGCCACCATCCGCGCTGCTTGCTCACATGCAATGTTTTCAATCACTGCTTGGTATGCTTGCGATTCAATAAAACGCTTCGCCAAAATTTCTAATAATACGGCTGAATCAGGCTCATATATATAATCCCACTGATTCTTTTGAGAAACCGCTATCTTCGGGAAAGGCAATAGTTTATCGACCGTAGGTTGCTGCGTCATCGTGTTCACAAAGGTGTTATAAACCAATTGAACTTCGTCAACCTTCCCATCAATGAATGCCTTGATCCCCGTCGTGATCACGCCTAACAAATCTTCAAGCTCAGGCGCATCACCTAAGTGCGTCGATTGCGCAATGATGTTGCCACCAAAACGCTTGAAAAAACCTAACGCCTTATTACCAAAGATGCATAAATCAACTTTCACACCGCGTGATTCGTAATCTTGCATGGTTTGCATCGCACGCTTGAACAAGTTATTGTTCAAGCCACCGCATAGACCACGATCCGAACTCACAATAATCAGTGCAGCTCGTTTAACATCGCGTTCTTCCATGTAAGGAATCTTCACGTCAGGACGTGCATTAGCAACGTGCCCAATCACTTCACGAATATGATGTGCGTAAGGCTTGGAAGATTGCATGCGCTCTTGCGCACGGCGCATCTTGCTCGCCGCCACCATTTCCATGGCGCGTGTGATCTTTTGAGTGTTTTTAATACTCTTGATCTGCGTGCGTATCTCTTTCCCAACGGCCATGTCTTTTAACCCTCGAAGCTTTTACTGAAATCATCTAAAGCCGCTTTTAATTGCGCTTCGATGTCACCATTCCAGTCACCCGTGCGATTCAATAAATCACGCAACTCAGCATGTTCGCTCTTCATCGCATCGATCAACGATTCTTCAAAGTACGCAACACGATTCAATGGAACGCTGTCTAAGTAACCACGATCAACAGCAAACAAAATAACACCCATATCACCTACGGACATCGGCGAGTATTGCTTCTGCTTCATGACTTCCATAACACGTTGTCCGCGCTCTAATTGCTTGCGGGTCGCGTCGTCTAAGTCAGATGCAAATTGCGCAAATGCTTCCAATTCGCGGTATTGAGCCAGTGCCAAACGTACACCGCCACCCAACTTTTTGATGATCTTCGTTTGTGCAGCACCACCTACGCGCGATACGGACAGACCTGCGTTGATAGCAGGACGGAAACCAGAGTTGAATAGATCGGTTTCAAGGTAAAT
>Ga0206795_1003_pt1 | contig 55743 bp, 54 predicted proteins | sample Alteio_BWOrgCont_71_FD_152872 | JGI IMG/M metagenome (GOLD analysis project Ga0206795, IMG submission 152872) | Enriched cells from forest soil in Barre Woods Harvard Forest LTER site, Petersham, Massachusetts, United States -... | ecosystem: Environmental > Terrestrial > Soil > Temperate forest >... | reverse complement strand
GGTCATCCGGACTTCGGTATAACGCATCGCCGCTGCGGAATCCCCGTCAACCGAACCGAAGTTACCTTGGCCGTCAACGAGAAGATAGCGTAGGGAGAAAGGCTGAGCCATCCGGACAATGGTGTCATACACGGCAGATTCGCCATGAGGATGGTACTTACCGATCACGTCACCGACGACGCGAGCGGACTTTTTATAGGGTTTATTCCATTCGTTGCCCAGCTGCTGCATGGCAAATAAGGTGCGTCGATGAACAGGCTTTAAACCGTCCCGAACGTCCGGCAAAGCACGGCCGACAATCACGCTCATCGCGTAATCAAGGTAACACTGCTTGAGCTCATCTTCAATGTTAACTAAGTGGATTTCTTCCATGTTAACTGAATTGTCTTTACTCATGTCTGTATGTGTCCTGGCAAGAAAATACCCTGCGCAATTTTACCATATTTTGAGGGGTATTTGGGGACAACAATTTTATCAAAAAGTGTATGGTTTAAAATAATACTCCTGGTATAATCTCCAAAAATCGACAAATGCTGATTTACGGAGATTTCGCAACTTGCTGATATATAAAGATATTTCAAAAAAAAGCCACAAAATGTTTAATGTAAATGCCTTTAATAGGTTTATGTGCCGGCACAGTCAATTGTTTACCCGCAGGTGTGCGAATGGCACCACATATGGTGTCATATTTCAAATAAGTTATTGATTTTGAAATAGTCTTTATTGTTAATATTTGGGCGATTTTATCATGTTAGGGCGCTTGGTTCTAGGTCATTCTAAAAACTGCGATAATATTAGCAGGTTAACTATCATCTAAAAAGAGAGGTTGTATTGCATGTCTAGGCCAGTGATTATACAACTCGATGAAAAATCAAAAGGATCAAAGCTCTTAGGCAGTCCCTCGCGTCTTACTTGGGAAGAAGGGGGACGAACGTTTATTGTCGAGTACAAACGCCGTAGTTTTAACGTTTTTCAACACAGTGGCTCCAGAGAACGTTCCGGAGGACATGGCCATGGGATGCTTGGCATTAACAGTGCTGAAGCATTTTTTGTAAAAATTATAGATAATCCAGGCTATGGTGAACAATTTGATTCACTCGAAAAAAAACAAAAATATGTCGAAGAAAATCTTTGCAAAGAAGCTGAAAGTCTCAATCTGTATTACGGTAAAGATTGCTGTCGGGTGCTAAGACGCACTAAAATCGTTGGCGATGGAAATGAAAAAAAACGCTATTATTTAATCATGCCCAAAGAAAAGGGCGTGGCAGTTTCTGTTAAACTTCAAAATGAATCTTCAGAACAAATTCACTGGGAAGCCGCTATTACACAAGCCATGCATCCCTTATATTATATGGCCACACTCAAACGCGATAAAAATATGACATTCGTTCATAAAGATATCAAACTCTTAAACCTGATATGGCCGGATGCTACAAATACTCCTTTTAAGCTAATTGATTTTGGTACCGCTTGGCATTCATTCACTTCCGACGTTATTCAGGTTGACATTAAGAATCATCTAGCGACAAATGGATATCGATCCCCAAAGGCAAATGAACAAGAAGATAAAATATACAAAAACATAAGAAGCATGGGATATGCAGAAAAAGATCAAAACTTATCAACATCTATGGAATATACTTACCACGATGATCATTACGCGATGGCAGCAACTCTATCGCTTATTTATTTTAAAAAATTCGGCACATTGCCATTCATTGCATTTGAACCACCCAAAAATGAAATTCAAACAGGTTTCGGATACCCCATTAATGATGCACGTATGCTGATCTATCACATTGGCCAGCTGAATGATACAGAATTTGAACACTTCTTAAAACGCAATACCCTTATGACAAAGGAGCAAATTAATTTCATCACTTGGATAAGACCATTTACCAATGGCACTTCAGAAAACACACCTGAATATATTGAAAATAAATTGAAAGAATATAGAACATTATTTGGTTTAAAAGAAGGGGAAGGTATTAGCACTTATACCAACATTACTTTTGATCATCATGCTGATCTGAATCAATTATCATCCCAACCTAAGCAAACATCAACAAGCGTGAAGGAAAAAACGTTGTGTCAAGTCATTGCAGGCGTATTTGTCGCGGACGTAGATGATGATTTACCTCTGGAAACAGTCGTCGCTAAAATTCATGATGCTGTTGATGCTGAGCTCAAGAGATTAGACTCTGGTTCTTCCAAGTATTGGTACCAATATCAGAGAACAGATATTAAAAAATATATGCCCATTTACAATGCTCGTAGGGCCTTTGAGAAAGACCCCACAGAAGCAAATGCAAAACAATTGAGAAATGCTTTGAATATTAAACGAAATCCAAGTGATAGTGCTGAAGCAGATGCATTGACACATGTAAAAGATGCATTGAAAACATTGGGCACCAGCACCAAAAACAAAATGTAAATAAAGGCTGCAATTCCTTATGAGCAGGTATTTAACGGGCGCGTCAGTGCTTCATACTTATATCTTGGGTGCATCCTTGCCAGGTGGTTTGTCCGAAGGAAGCTCACTCGGTTTATCCTTCGACCCGACTGAAGAACGATAACCCCCTCCCAATTGCACCATGTTACCGAATGTAACGCCAGTCTGTTCCATGGCATCGATCATATCTTGTCGATTTAACCCTGCAGCTTCCCTTACAGCAGCTGGTCGATCCATAAAATCAGCAACACTAAGCAAAGCCTTAACCACCTGAATGTTGCCACTTCTCACGGCTATTGATAATGCATCATGCCCATTTAACTTCTGAGATAGGATCTCACGGCTATCCTCATCAGGTAACATATGAATATTATTTAGCAGCCGTGGGATGTAATTGATCAGGCCTTGCTCAGCGGCTACCATTAAGACATTTCGACCTTGGGAGTCAAGTTGACTATAATGCTCTGGCCTATTCATTTTAATTAGAATGCTTGATACTTCATCATCATTTCGAGCCACAGCGTTCAACAGTGAAGATTTAAAATCATTCAGATATTCATTAAAAACTTCTTTGGGTTTTCCGCACAATGCAACCAGTAGAGAATGAACATTAGGATCAGAGGTTCTCAAATCTATGCCGCTCATGTCCATATAATATTCTCGGAATTTATCGGCATTGATTAGATTTGACAGCAACAAAACGACAGCTCCTTGCCCCGCTGCTTCTGCTTGCACTGAAAATTGACGTAACTCTTCATCAGGTAAAGACAGATACTCTTTTTCAAGCATATTATAATGCGTACTCATTAAAATGATGGAAGCAACAACCCAGTTTTGTTGGTGCAAAGCAGTACGTAAATAATGCTGAGACATATCACTCATTCTCATCTGATTAAACGATATTAATGACAATGCAAACGATTGAACAACAAAATCATATGCGGGAGAACTCAATATATGTGCCAAAGGAGCAACGCCGCTTTCATCAGGGATGAGGATAAGCTGTTCAACATAAGGTGAAAGTCTCCTATCATTATTGAGAAAACGTATCAGTTTATCGGAATCTCCCTGCTTAATCACATCAAGCAACTCTGGATAACTCTTTCTATAAACGGATGCGATGGGCTCAATGGCGTCAATCAATTCTTTAAGGTGACTCGCACCTGAATCTTGCTCTTCCTTTAAAAACCCAAGCAACTGAGAACACAGCCTGATGTCACTTTTAAAAATATTTGTCAATTTATCATTGATGATAAGATACCTTTCTCGCTTGAGCATCTTGAGAATTTCATCGGCTTGGTTTTCTTTAAAAAAGACTCTCATTTTATTCGGAAAAAGAATCTCAGCGTATAAGGCTTCAGCGACATGTTGTGCGCGAATGCTATCACGAAACATCATTAATTCATCAAATATTCGTTGCGTCAAATTAATATCTGATGCAAACATAACCAGGGCAGGTGCCGTATATTGTTCTTTAAATTCATAACGCCTAACTGATAAATTTTTTGTCATATCAAATTGTTCGTTTCCCAAAATAAATCTTGCAATTCGTTGACTGTCTCCTTGACGAATTAACTCAGGTATGATGCTCGCCGCAACGTTTAAACTCTCCGAACCCTCAAAGAAAACAGCCTCATTTCGCTTCACCTGTCTTAATCTAAGGTCAGAAGCGTCTTCAACATTCATTTCGATAGGATACATCGACATAAGTTTTTTTCGTTTTTGATCAAGTTCTGTTAGTTGCTCCTCAACCCCCTTACGAGTGATAACGCCTAAAAGCTCGGCGTGAACCAAACCCAACAAAGCATTACTTCTTGCCACCTGGTATTGTTTTGCCAGCGGCGTTATCCCATCAGCATGTTTTACATCCTTTTCAACGTTTCTTACCGGAAATTCTTTACTGACACGACTACGTGTATGCTCATTATTTTTGATGATGCCGCTATTTCTCAACGATAGCACGTGCGCATGCACCTCTGGTTGGTCTAGCATTTTTTCAAAATTTGGATCAAGATTCAATTCCCTTTTTATATCATCCTCGTATAGCTGCTTTGCAGGAACCCACAAAAATGTCTCATAATCCGATCTAATATCCGCGTGCTGATTAGCCATGATGTGTTGCACATTTATTGCGGCGCATGGCATGAAGTACATCCTTGTTTTATGCATATCAACGCCAGAGGTATCACCCACTAGAAGATCATGCGATGGCATTGCTACAAGCTCACTCGGGTTTAATGCGTAGCACCCATTAGATTGACGTTTCAATTCACGAGATGCCGTATCAAACAAAAAAACATCATCTTGTTTGCTATCGCCACTCAATACACCCCATCCGCCATTATCACGTCGTTTCCCTAACAATACATGGCACTCTCCATTTATGTCTGCATACAATAAAACGCCTGCGTTGGTGTATCCAGCACATGCTTCACTTTGCGGTGGCGCATAAGGGTATAAATCAGGACTAATATGTTCATGGAGATATTGCAGTCTATTAACCAAAATCTGCAATAAAAATGGAGCCGCATCAAATACAAGCTTTTCATGCATTCTAAAAAAATATTCAATGATTCGATGTTTATTCTTCAGCAACGAGGCTGTTTGTTCTTGTATTTCTGAAGGTGCCATCTTTCCATATATTTCGCGAGAAATGACACCCGTCATCCTACCAAAGGAAAGCTCATCCACTTGAGTGCGCAATTCTTTGAGACGACCATTGGGAATAAATCTTAGTGTAGCGCCATTATCAATGCGCCATACGTTACTCTGATTATCAATTATTGTGTTACCCCAATGATAACTCAGATCATCATTCGCCAAAAAGCAATCCGTGACAAATCCATGTGGGAGTTCCTTTTTAACGATATTCCTTTTTTCTTCATCGTTTAATGATTTGTTGGATTCAATGAATTCAGACAAGCGAAATATTATTGTTTGATTTTCATCGTGAGGTTTTTGCTGAATGGATGTTTTAATGAAGTCTGGCAAATCTTTATAGGGAGCCTCATAAACAGAAAATTTAGGAACATTGAAACCAAGTAAACGGTAAACACCATCAGCAAAAATCTCATCTTTCATTGCCCATGTATCATTGCCGATCTTAACAGTGTAATTTTTCCCATTCTTAGCTGGAAATACATCCACACCACCACCCACCCCAGTAAGATGTATTTTCTCACTCGAATTGAGGTCATCTAATTCAACTTGTGAATTAGCATCAAATTCTGACCAAACACGTCTTAGGGCCATTCACTCCTCACATATTAACTTTGAAAGCTGATAAACTTATTATAGCGTTTGCTGGCTTGACACATTACCAACACATGAGGTCAAAAGACGATTGCATGGAATATAGTATTTAGCCCATTAAACGTGTCAAGGTCGTCTGTATCATCGTGCTCGATTTTGTTGAAACTTCCGCTTCTTGGGCAAACGATTTCCAACGCATGGTAGCCTCACGGACTTCATCGATAATCTTATTGGCACTTTCTTCGCTCAGCTGTGCAATCTTAGCCAATTGCAGAAGATGCTCACGCCGCGGTGACTTCCCCTCGCCCATATACATAGTACAGTGTTCGCCGGCAGGACCCTGTGAAAATATCAAATCATAAGAAGGTGAAACGTGCCAGGCTCCTGTATCATCCATCAGAAATGAAAAGTTTTTAGCATGATCATCACGGTTATGGACAAAGAGATTGAAAACAGCTGCGCGAAATTGTTTTTTCCATTTCTCGTATATCATGACAAAGACGCCATGTCACTTTTATCAATGTTTCATAATCAAGGCTAGGAATGCGGTGATCCAAATGCAATAAACCACATAATGTGTGCATGTGGATACGTTGCCCTTTCATGCGATCAAAACGTTTCACGCCAAAATAACCTGGCCCTTTTTTGGATTCAAATAATCGTGCATCAGGAACATCCAACCCTGCCGCTTTAGCCATCAAATGATATGCATATTCAATCGGACCATTGTCTTTCGGATCGAGAGAAGAACGGAATTTAATCAACCAATGATTTTCAGAGGGTTGAGATGATACATCACTGGCTACAAAAGTATTATTTTGAATAGACACCAGTATCTTGGGCCGAGCTCCTGCAGATGAACCATTTAATAATAAAAGATCATCAATGTGTCGATCTTCATCATGCTCAAGAAATTGAACCGTCTCATCCGCAATCGCATCAAGATGTTGATGCACTATCGCTCGAGACGATGCCATTTCAGGTTCATAGACAAGCGCCCCCATCCCGTGATACCCAACATAACAGAGACGATCCAAGGGAGTAAGATCATTGGCATGCATACCTAACGATCTCAATTTACAATCCAGTAGTAACCGCCCCCATCCATCAGGCAAGCTATCATTGAAAACACCGTATAATCCATCGAACAATCTATCCTCACACGTGATGACGCCAGGTTTTAAAGGCAGTAGAAACGGCGATAATTCAATACCAGTATCTAAAAACGATGCATCATATTCGAAATATATATTCCTGCCTTTTAACGCAAGACGCCCCATTTTGTATTTTTCATGATGAGGCACATAATAAACCGCAACTTCTAAAATCGACATGCTTACATCCTTCCTCTTTTGCGTGTATCGTCTTTTAATAGCTCATCAAGAGAACGTAACTGTTCAGGTGACGCAGCTTTAAATAATTCATAAAACGCATCGAACGCATTCAACGTCATCGCAATCTTTAATAATGATTCCAGCGAAATTCTACCCGTTCTTTCAAATTTTTTAATGACACCAAAACTCACACCCGATCGTTCTGATAAGGTCTTTTGGCTAAAATTGTGTGCTAAGCGCTTTGTTTGAGCCAATTTGGCTATGTGCAAAGCCATTTCTTGTGGCGTCATCAATATAAGAGACATTATAGTATCCGTTAAATGATTATATTGGGCATAATGGTTATTATAGTAGCATTTATTGTATTATTCAATAGCATAAGTTATAATCAACTTTTTTGCATGAGAGATGAAACCTACAATGACCACCAATAGCAACCCCATTGAGCTCCAACAATTCAATAAAATGGCCCAGGATTGGTGGGACCTTCATGGCCCGTGTAAACCCCTCCATCAAATGAACCCCGTTCGGCTGGCGTATATCCAGCAACATGCCCCGCTGCGTGGCCAGAAAGTCTTGGATGTGGGCTGCGGCGGTGGGATTCTCGCCGAAGCTATGGCTCGTGCTGGGGCCGATGTGACAGCCCTCGAATTAGCTGATGAAGTCATTGCTGTGGCTCGTGCCCATGCTCAAAGCCAAGGGCTTAAAATTGATTATCAGATGGAACCCGTCGAAGCTCATGCTGATAAGCATTCTGGGCAGTACGACGTCATTACCTGCCTCGAAATGCTTGAACATGTCCCTGAACCCGCTTCCGTCATCAAAGCGATCCAGACTTTACTGAAGCCCAATGGCATCGCCTTCTTCTCTACGATCAACCGTCATCCCATGGCGTTTATCCAGGCCATTGTCGGGGCTGAGTATGTCTTAAGATTGCTGCCGAAAGGGACGCATAGCTATCGGCACTTTATCAAACCCAGCGAGTTAGATGCGGCTTTGCGTGAGGCGGGATTGAATACGAAACATGTTCAGGGAATGGGATATAACCCGTTGACTGAGCGTTTTTATTTGAAGGATGATGTTAGCGTGAATTACCTAGTGTGTGCGAAGAACAACCCCCGCCTCGGAATACTCGGCTGCCCCCTTTAAAGGGGGCAACCGTCTCCGTAAAAAAATCATTATTCGATTTTTGATCCTTCCACTTCCGTCAACATATACCGACGGAACTGTAACGGGTTCACCACCGCACGAATCGGCGTAAATGCACCGCCCATGCCTTCCACCGTGATATCACCATAATTTAACATGCGCCCTAATAACGATTGATCCACGTTAAGACTCGTGACCCTGTTCACGTTCAGTTCATGTGTGTCCAGCGTGAGAAGGCCCGTCTTCACAATCACCCGTTCGGTCGTCACCGCAAATTCAGTACAAAAATAACGAATGCATCCTGTTCTCGTCTGTATGATGGCATACAAGCCCACCAATATCGCCGCACCTCGCTGGTACAACATTAACGTGTCCACAGTCAACGGAATCATCGTCACGTTCGATACCGATTCAGCAAAACGTGCCACCATTCCATAATCGTGTCTGTAAAAAATGATGAATGCAACGCACCATGAAAAAAAAGCACTCGCTAAGACAATCCAGTGAATGTGTGCTTCAAGCACAATCTTTTCACCTGGTAATAATGTTTTGCTAACGTAACTCATTCGATTTTTGTCCCTTCCACTTCTGTCAACATGTAACGACGGAATTTTAACGGGTCCTTGATCGCTAGAATCGGCGCCGCCGACCCGCCCATGCCCACAACCGTTACATCACCATAATTTAACAACCGCCCCAATACAGACTGATCCACATTCAAACTCGTCACGCGGTTTACGTTTAACTCATAAGTATCGCGTTTGATAAATCCAAATTTCGCAATCACGCGACGATCCGTGACAGCAAGCTCCGTCGCGTAATAATACATCAGCGCCTTCACCGTGCTACCAAGCGCTGTCAAAAACAATACAATGCCTATCAGCCCTTGCCCAGAGTACGTGTATAACAGCAAAAACGCAGCCCATATCACGGCAGGCGGCGCAAATACAATCCAATGAATCTGGGCCTTCAATACCACTTTCTCGCCCGGTAATAGCGTGCTGTCTACGTAACTCATCCAAGTTTTCCTTCCAAAAGTCTCCCTATTTGTATACACTATCTCAGCTAGAAAATCGAGTGTTATAAAATTATGCCACAGCCAATCGCCCTCTCAAGACCCCGTATCGAGTATTACGCCTGGCGTCATCTGCCCTATGCGACATTCCAACAACTCAACGCCATCCTCGCCCTCGTCGATACCCTTAATCGGATCCCCGTCGACGTCACCGAACCCCATGTCGCCCGCATGAAGCTCGCCTTCTTCCAAGCCGATATCGCACGTGCCCAAAACGGCCAAGCACAACATCCTCAGGTTCAAGCACTCGTGAATCTCGATTTGTCTCCGCTAAACGATCTCTCCACCGCGTTAGAAACAGACATCGATCACATTCAACTGGTCGACGATAATGATCGCCATCGCTACTACAGACGTAAACGTGGATCAGTCATGCTGATGTGTGGCCAGGTTCTTAAAAAAGCACCGCTTACTGATGATGAAAAAATTGAACTCAATCAGCTTGGCATCGACATCGAACGTAAACAAACCACCTCGTCAACAACAGCTTGTTTTGCACCGCTACGTCTGTTTGCACTGCTCAACCAAACACCGCGCACGCCTCTGCAATTATTAGCACTCAGTCTTTATTACCGAATCAAAGGATGTTAAATGAAAGAACAACGCTTGAAAGATCGTGTCATTCTCGTCACCGGCGCCGGTAGCGGCATCGGGCGTACAGCAGCACTCACGTATGCCCAAGAAGGCGCAACCGTTATTCTGCTCGGCCGTACACCACAAACTTTAGAAAAAGTGTACGACGAAATTATTGCAATGAATGCACCTGAACCCGCGATTCTCCCACTCGACTTGAAAGGCGCTCGCTTGGAAGATTATGAACTCATCGCGACAACCATCGAAAAAGAACTCGGCCGACTTGATGGGATTTTGCATAATGCAGGTTGGTTAGGATCGCTCACGCCACTGTCGCAATATCCATTGCAACAATGGTTCGATGCGATGCAAATTAATTTGAATGCGCCTTTCTTGCTCACACAAGCCTTGTTGCCGCTATTGAAACAATCGCCCGATGCGGCTGTGCTGTTCACCGTCGATGGCGTTGCACAAGAACCTAAAGCTTACTGGGGCGCATATGGGATCGCTAAAGCTGGCCTTACTGCCATGATGAAAATTTGGGCCGATGAATTGGAAGCGAATACCACCGTGCGTGTCAATGCCATTAACCCAGGGCCCGTTGCGACACATCTGCGCGGCCATGCCTACCCCTTCGAGGATGCGTCTCTTTTGGCGAAACCTGAATCTCTGATGTATGCTTATGTGTATTGGATGGGGCCTGAGAGTACCGGGAAAACGGGTCAATGGGTGAATTGCCAAGAGTAAAAGGTGTGCCCTGCCGGGCAATTATTGAACGGGCGCGTCATGACGACGCCCCTACGAAGAAGATCGAGCGTACACGTCATAGTTGCGCCCGTACCAAAAGGATGGAAACAAAACGTGGCTATTAATATTATTGTAAACGGCGCTCATGGCAGAATGGGTCAAGAAACCGTCGCGGCCATCAAAGCTGATCCTGAATTGCATTTGGTCGGCGCGCTCAACCATGGCGATAGTCTCAGCGATAATATCAAAGCACTCAAGCCCGATGTCGTGATTGATTTCACCGTGCCTGACAGCGTTTTTCAAAACTCAAAAACCATCATTGAATGCAGCGCTCGCCCTGTCATCGGCACCACCGGCCTCACCCTCGCACAAATCGAAGAACTACAACACATGTGCCAATCTAAAAAACTCGGCGGCATCATCGCACCCAACTTTTCACTCGGCGCGGTCCTCATGATGCGCATGGCGCAATTAGCTGCACCGTATTTTCCTAACGCGGAAATCATTGAGTACCATCATCCTGCCAAAAAAGATGCGCCTTCAGGAACATCAATCAAAACCGCGCAACTAATGGGTTATCCAGATTTGCCGATTCACTCCGTGCGTTTGCCCGGCTACGTCGCATCACAAACCGTGATTTTTGGTGGCGATGAAGAAACATTGACGATTCATCACAACAGCACACATCGCAAAGCCTTTATGCCCGGCGTGCGGATGGCTTGCAAAAAAGTGATGACATTGGATGGCTTAGTGTATGGGCTTGAGAAACTGATTTAGTGTTCCCATCAATAGACCAATCTAAATTATAAAATATCGCTTGTTCCGGCGTTTTATGATATCGATAATATTGTAAGAAAAAATGCATGCCGATGAGCGGCAGCGACAACGTTGGCTTGATATCATGCCAGTCGAATATGACTTCTTTACTATCAATTAAATAATGCAACCATGTTGCGTAATCGCTCTTCACCGTCAATCCTAAAATGCGCAACATCGCAGCACGACTAATTTGACGCGCCTTTTCTGGGCAAATAGATTTTAACGATTGCAATCCAAAAAAATGTTCGTCAATATGATCATCTGTTTCCACTAAATGAATGCCATTGGTAATGCGTGGGTTGCATTCAATCGCCCACAATGTGCCGTCTTTCTTCCGAATTAAATCAAATCCTAACATCCCGGTGTATTTTGCTTCAGCAACAATCGCCGATGTAAACGCTAAAATTCCGGCATCTTCAATCGCTTTGAAACATACCGCTGCACCATTTTGACGGAAAATATATAATGGTTTGTAAATCGCATGACAACTTAATTGACCATTGTGCGCAATCCCAAATGTGCAAAAACCTTCACCTTCAATAAATTCTTGAACCAATGAGGGGAAAGAAGCATCTGCTTTTATCGCGTCTTCAACATTTTCAATTTTCAAAACCTCTACACCACCACCCGTATAAATCGGTTTCAAAATGTGTGGATAAGGAATGTTACCTGCTTGCAACCTATCAAGGTATTCTGCTTTGCTTTGTATCACTTCTGTTTGCGGCACATTAAATCCTAGGCTGTCCATCCAAGCCACAAATTTTTGCTTGTTATTAAGTTTATCGATGATTTCGATATCATCACAAAAAACCGTCGTGTATTTGCTTAAATCAGCTTTGTACTTCGACAAGAAATATACTTCATCATAAGTAGGAATCAAATAATCAATTTTATGGGTGGTAATAATTTTTTTTAGACCGTCCACAAAGCCCACTTCATCAATCAGTGGGCTTGGGACAACAAATGACGCTTTCACCGCATTGGAGAAAGTACAAAAGTGAATACGTTGTGCTTCTGCCACATACACATCATGCCCTAACCGACTGAATTGTCTCGCTAAGTCTAACGTAGCAGGACCACGCCCACCGGTGAGTAGGATGCGTTTTTTAGTGTTCATTCTCACTCCGATAAAAAGAAGTCCGGGAAAAGACTGACCTCTTTATTAACGGCGTAGTGACTGAAATCTTTAACCCCTGCTTCCCTGAGAATCACTTCATCAACGCAGAAATGACCCGTGAACTCCCGCGAGTTGCGCGTCAAAATAACGTGCGCTGCATCCGCCACAATCGCAGGAATACGGCTTGCCTCCATGATTTCCTTAGGGAAATTCACTTCAATCGCCGCTGTCGCGATCGTCGTTTTCGGCCACAATGAATTAACAGCGATACCAAAAGGTTTGAACTCACCCGACATCCCTAACGTGCACATGCTCATCCCATATTTGGACATGGTGTAAGCTACGTGGTTTTGGAACCAACGCTGTTCCATCGATAACGGAGGCGCCATATTTAAAATGTGTCCATTCTCAGATTTTTTTAAGAGCGGTAAACACGCTTGTGAACATGCGAATGTGCCGCGAACATTTACCGAGAACATTAAATCAAAACGCTTCATCGGCGTGTTTTCAGTGTTTGATATCGAAATTGCGCTGGCGTTGTTCACCAGGATATCTAGGCCGCCAAACGTTTCTTTGATTTCACGTACAACTTCTGCAATGTTTTCTTCATCACGTACGTCTAGTTTTAATGCCAATGCGCGTCCACCTAATTCTTCAACTTCCGCCGCGACCGATTGAATCGTCCCAGGTAATTTAGGATGCGGTACGTCGCTCTTTGCTGCAATCACCACGTTTGCGCCATCTTTCGCTGCGCGTAACGCGATCTCACGACCAATGCCGCGGCTCGCGCCTGTGATTAAAATCGTTTTGTTTTTTAAAGAATTCATTACATATCTCCTTTGTACATTCAAAACAACCCCCGCCTCCAAATACTCGGCTGCCCCCTTAAAGGGGGGCAATGGGCTGTGTAATCTCATCAAAAAATAAAAACCCTTCATCATCAATCAACGCCATCGAGCCCGTCGCTGTCCAACCAGACATGTAGTCCCAAGGGGATACTTCTGGATCATCCAAATAGCCCAACATCTTGAAAGGTGTCTTCACCCATAAATCACCACGTACACCGTGTGATAACTCTTGCTCCGTCTCAGGCGACATGATCTTCACCGATACATACGGCAATGGCTGCCCCGCCGAACCTGGCTTTGAACCCCGTTGCAAATGCCCCGGCGCTCGCACATTTGGCACGTTCATCGAGATCGGACCTAATTCTGGCGTGCCATAACCTTCCAGCAATAATAACCCGAAACGATCTTCAAATTGTGAAAGAAATACTGCATCCATCGGCTCTCCCGAAGAAATCGCAAACCGGATATAACTAAAATCTTCTGGACGCATTTGTTCATAATAACGATGATACGTTGAAGCCACATCAAATAAAATAGTTGCATGAGTCTTGCGAACATACGCACCAATGTCTTTAGGTTCGCGCTTTTCATCACCATAGTAAAAGACACCCATCCCCGATAATAAAGGGAACCAAACTGACCCCAAAATGCCCATGGTTGTATAAAAAGGCACAACACCCATCACACGATCACGACTGCTCGTATCATCAAATACTTGTGAAAAACTTTTCACCGGCGCAATCACGCCTTGATGCGATAAGGCCACGGGATGTTTTTCCTCCGTGTGCGTCCACACAACCGTCGCAGGATCATGCGGATTCTTTATCGGCAACTTTAATAGACGTAAACACCAACCCGCTGGCAAGAATAGCAATCCTCGAATGTAATATCGGTATAGATTGCTCACCGTTGATTCCCATGCGTTCTGATCTTCTAAACCCGCCGGGGCTTTATTCCCCAAGGCAATAATGCGATCAGCCGATGTGAATACGTGTTTTAACTGTGCGCGACGCATGTGTGTTTCTAATTTGACTGGGTCTTGCGACAAGGGCAAATTCACCACCATCTTGCCAGAAAATATAATCGCCAAATTCAATACCATCGCATCCACACTCGGTGGCAACCAAACACCGATCCGATCGATGTCAGCGTATTGAAGCTGTAAACGTTTTGCCAAGCTCACACTTTTCGCTATCAATAAACCGTAGTTTAATTTGATCCCCGTATTGTCGCCCACTGCTAATTGCCAAGCACGCCAACGAATCGCTTGCAATAAACGTATCGGTAAAATATCGTTCTTGGTTTGCGAACGCGCTTGTGCCAATGCGCCTAACTCCTGCACTTGTTCACGCACTTCCCAAGCTTTGCTGTCTCCTGGCATTGCTGAACCAAATGACACACCAATTTCAATCGGGATACGACGCGGCAACTTCCAAAAGAATCGCCCCTTCGCATATGAAAAAATACTGTCCCATAACTTGTCGAGATGCACAGGGATGATCGGCGCATCCACACCTTCCATGATCCGCTCAAACCCACGCTTGAACGGCAACATGTTCCCCGTGCGCGTGATCCGTCCTTCGGCAAAAATACACACCACATGGCCAGAAACCAATGCTTCACGCGCCACCATCAAGGCAGCCTCCACGCCATCGGACCCTGCTTGGATCGGTATCGCATGTGCGATATCAAGCAGATGCTTGAATGCTTTCATTTCATAATAATCACGATGCACTAAATAACGAATGAACCGTGGTACCACCGCTGCTAATAACAATGCATCAATGAAGGATACATGGTTACATACGATCAACGCAGGGCCCGACTTCGGAAAATTCTCGACGTTGTATATCCGCACACGGTAAATCGTGTGCATGATGATAAATAACATGAACCGAATAAAAAAAGCAGGTAACAAGTAAACTGCAAAGCACGTCGCCGATAACGCCACAATACCCCAAAACAAAAACATATCAGATGGCGTGAATGAAAAAATATACTGCAAGGCAAGCGTCAAGAGTAATCCTACCGCCATCGATAAATCTGCAAAAAAGTTGTTCGTCGCAATCAAACGCCCTTTTTGGCGTGGCTGCGGCAAATCCTGCAACAAGGCTTTTAAGGGCACTATATATAAGCCTGTGAAAATACTGGCCATACCTAGAAATATGTATGTCCCCAAGATCCCAGGCTCAAAATAACCCACACAGGTTATCCCAATCGCTGTTCCCATCAAACCTAAGGGAATCAACCCGTATTCAATCCGTTCGCCCGAAATCCTCCCTGCCAACAAACTCCCGATGCTGATACCTACCGCCGTCATGACCATCAAAAAGCCTGTGCCAGCATGCGACGTGTGTAATATTTTTTCAGCGTAAAGTAATAAATTGGTTTGGAATACCATCGCCAAACACCAGAAGAAACTGATCCCAGCCACAACTAATGTTAAAAAACGATGGCCACGCAACACACCAATCCCCGCGTACACTTCTGAGAAGGGATCCCAACGGAATGAACGGCGCTTGGCTTTGGCCAATACTTTTGGAATAAAAATGCTGGTCAAAATCCCAAGCATGGATATCAGAATTAATATGCTCGCAATCACCCACATTTCATGCCGGAATAAATCCAATAAAATACCTGAAAATGCGCCACCCAAAATAATGGCGACGTACGTCGTCATTTCCATCAACCCGTTTGCGCGCGATAACGCTTCCCGAGGTACGAGCTCAGGCACAATCCCATATTTGGAAGGGCTGAAAAATGCCGTCTGTGTGGCCATCGCAAACACAACACCTAATAAAAGAATATGGCCTTCATGTTCTAATGCACCCATCGCTAAAATCATGCAAACGAGCTCAGCACACTTGGTGACGATAATCACTTTGCGTTTGCTGAATTTATCCGCGAAAAAACCGGCATACCCTGAAAATAAAATACCTGGGATTAAGAAAATGAGACCCGTCATGGTGATGGTTTCGCCATGAATAGCCGTTTCAACTAACAGGAGGGAAACAAGTAAGCGATATAAGTTATCATTGAGAGCACCGAGAAACTGCGTCGTCAAAAATGCGACAAACCCTTTTTGAGAGAGGAGATCGCTATAAGAATGAATTTCTTTAGGCTGCATATTTTGCGTGTCTTCCATCGGTTCCTCCCTCCGACATTATACACGACAGGCGACGACACATTGTTTCTACACAAGAAATCACGCATTGTTTTTTCAATATTCCGCCCTTGGGGTGGTAGCCCAGCGCATTAATGCGGAACAGTGTCCGCTTATGAGGTAAACCTTCTATAATAATATGAACTTCCCCACCCCACGCTGTCATTTCATGATAAGCACTCGCGTTTTTTTGCCAGGAGGATAAGGGTTCATTGGGCCAGGAGTTAATGTCACCCAAGAGTATTTGAGGGAGTTGTGTAGGTGACTTCATGAAACGCGACATGACTTTATCCATTTCATCTTCCGTCCGAACAGCAATATCATGCCATTGGTTGACCCGAATAGCCTGCAACTGAGCATCTGACAAGTAAAACATCCCCATTGCCAATAGGAATAAGAGCAGCATGACCATCCATAAGATTTCACCGTTATGATGCATTATCCAACCCGTACCAAATACTGATCGGCTCATTCGCATACGTCACCGTCACTTTTAACAATCCACCATCCGTTTCACATTGAAACGATTCCAATCCCGTTAGAATATTCACCGCATCTGCCATTGGTAATAATGATTTTTGCATCAGCTCGCCTCCCTTCTGCATATACACCGCGATAATGTTCCAAGTACCCAGCACCGTATACAGTGCTTCTTCAGGATAAGTATCACTGTAAAAAATATCTGCTTTCTCGCCATCGGCTTTCACAAACCATCCTGATTGAGGTAGAGCCAACGTATTCGCATATTCAACCATGAAAACATCGGTACCAGGCACCACTTTATTGCTCAACGCAGCTGGCAAAGGCGGTTCCCATGTTTTCCCCTTCGCACGATGAATAGTCGTGGCGCGATGCGGCATATTCGAATAAGGTATTTGCCCTTGTATCGTGATGGGCAAATCACTCGACAAAGACTGCATGCCTAAAAAACCTGCGCGACTGATAAGCGGGTCCAATCTTAAATACAATTGCCGAAGCGTATCCAACTGCTCGATGTCCTTCATCACCGTTATGGTTGTTTTTTTTTGAATCACAAACATGCCCTCGCACAAAATTAAAATCCAAGCCAGTAAACTCATGGCAATCAAACATTCAAGCAATGAAAATCCCTTATTTTCCATGAATAAGAGCCCATGCCTGTATATGAATTGTCTTCTGTGTATGAAGTGATTTAACATGCAATTTTAATAATAAAGACATGCCAATCCCGACACAAAAAAGTGCGATAGCGCATTGCAGCAGGAGGTACCCTGATTGGTTAAGTTGAATTTCCATCTTATATTTTCTTCTTTTGTTAGATGTGACGAGGATTATATACCCAATCGATTTTTAGCGCTATATAATAGTGGAATTATGGCGATAAAAAGTGACGCAATTGGCAAGGTAATTAAAGAATCGGGCAACATACGGCCAACGCATGAGCGTGCGACAGGCATTTGCTTTGGTTTCAGTTTTATTGTTTTAATGGCACTCTTTGCACGCAAGCTCGATGTCTTTGAGAAAAATTTTAACGCTATTGATTCATCATTGATTCTTCCATCAACCTCTCAAGCGCCCAAACATATTTCTACGCTTGCTAATGGATTCAAGGACCGCATTGCACTCATTTGGATGATTGTCATTGCTCAGGAAGCATTACATTTTAAAAATAATATTCTTGGAGATAGCACGCATTATGATTCTCAAAGCAGAAGCATGAGAAGTTTAATGACCTTTTTCATGAAAGATATACCATTGCATAAGCAGCCAAACATACATAAATTGGTTGGATTTACACTCCTCGTCAGAAAGGATGTGATGGTTGATTTTTTTAAGCAATTCGACAAAAATCTCATTGAACATGGAGAAACATTTGGCTTTGTCATGATGGGAGCCACGCACGCGGTAAGTTGCGGGCTCGATCCTCAAACAAGAACATGGACACTCTCAGATACCGCCATCATTGGATACTTGGAAAAGAAGATCGCTCATACAGATATTGCCGCCCAAGCATGGCAGAGATTAAAACCATCTCACAAAACTTTTCGAGCTGTTTACATCAATTCTTTTGTTCACAGCGCCAATCAGATGATCATTGCAACAAAGCTCAGTGATTTTCTGAATTTGAATTTAAATAAAATGCGATATTATTCACCAGAGATGTTAGCCTCTCTCTATGCCCAAGCACAACAAAATAATGATAGGCTGATACTCACTAGTCTTGCGACACTGCATCCAGATCTGCCCATCGATAACCTTTATGAATGTTTGAAAAAAATGTTCAAGATCGAAGATGTTTATCTTCATGTGCTTCAACATCATATCGATGATATTGCCGCCATTCTTGAATGCCAATGCAAGGATCATATTTTTTCATCAAAAAATGTGAGGAAATTAGTTCATGAACCGAAGCCTATCGTTTCATCGGGTTTTTATTTACCTCTATACAATCCTTTCTCGCCCATTAGCCCATATTCGACAAAAAAAGCGTTAAAGCAATGAGTTGAAAGGAGATTTTAAGGCCATGATCATTTATTATTTTTTTGCATAGGCTGAAAACTATTTGTAGAACTAGTCTGAGATGATGACCAGTAGCGTGTAACATTGTTTCGTTGTTGAGGCTGGTCTTGAGTCTGCTTTTCTAAATGATTTACGACAGCAGCAATCATCTCAGGTGTCGGTGTGCGTTCAGCATAATGTTCAACTGCCCAATAAAATTCGAGCTTCTTTGCTTCGTTTGATTCAATATTTTCAGAGGCAGTCTCAAAGACATTATGACTTCTTTTATTCTTTATATGAAAGTCTGCACCATACTCCAATAAGAGTGTTAACGCAGCTTGCAGTTTCTTCTCTTCGTTGTTACTGACGTAAGAAAGATGATTCTTAATAACAACATGCGCGGCAGTATCTCTATCCCAATTGGCAGTATTGACTTTCGCCCCTTGCTGCAATAGAAACTTCATCGCTTCGATGTGCCCCCACTTGGCAGCCCAATGCAATGGGCTCGAATAATCTTTATCTGTCACGTTAACTTTTGCACCAGCTTCGCACAAAGATTGCATTGCAACAAGATTGTTCGTCATCGCTGCCATGTGCAGTGGGTAAGCACCCGTATGTGTGTGCATGGAAGCCAATGCGTTATTCAATCCGAGCAACATCGGGATCAATGCACTATGTCTGGCTTCTATCGCAATATGCACGATATTTCGGTCTTTATTGTCCACTGCACTATAATCATTATTGTGGAAATTTCCCCATACAGTGATACGTTCAAGATCTTTCTGTGATTTAATCGCAAGCATGAATGGCGTCAAATGCTCTTCATTTCGACAATTGATTTTCTCAGCAGACATAGTGAGCATAAATGCAGTGTTAGCAGGTTCATTCCAAAACCAGAATAAAAATTCTTGATCGTCGCAGCGTGCAATCTCGTGAAGCGGTGTGGAAAATTCTTCTGGCAAAATAGCCAATGCGCGACAATCCTGCTCGAGCAAAAACTTTGCGCAAAGCCACTTACCCTTAGCCATCGCATATTGAAATGGCGACATGGCTACGTTATCGTTTGTTTTCGCCGGTGCTTGACCATACGAATAGCTATTATCAGTTCTCTTTGCATGCTTCGTGCATACATTGATCGTAGTGTTTGATTCGAGAAGTTTTTGAATCTTACGAAACGATTCAGAATCTTCGCGCTCATCAAGATGCTCAAATATTTTCTCGATCGTCAAATCATTGTCCTTGGTTGAATTTGCCCATTCATCATTTCACCTATCCCAATGAAACGACTGTTTTGATCCATCAAACGAATAAAACCTGCTTCAGGCGCTTGTGGCAATGTCACCGGCTGACCTTGGCCAATATAATGTACCGCAACACTGGGTAATTGAATCGATGGGAAATGCATCAACGCACTCGATAATGGCAAGACTGTTGATAGCAATGCATCCATTCCTTGCGTTTCGAGTAGATCTTTTAATGAATCGTATGAATGCATCTTGTCACTCAAGAATGGACCGACTTGCGTTCGGTGTAATGCGTGTACATGGCCGACAGTGCCTAATGCTTTTGCAATGTCTTCAACCAGTGTGCGCACGTAAGTTCCTTTAGAACAACGTACGCGTGCGTGAAAAAAATGTTGATCCGTGCTTAAGAGTGTTAATTCGTGTAGCGTGATGCTGCGTGAGGGACGATCAATCTCGACACCCGCACGTGCATATTCGTATAATGGCCGGCCTTGATGTTTGATCGCCGCGTACATTGATGGAATTTGTTGTGTCGTGCCTAAGAAGCTTTCTAAAACAGCTGGCAACATTGATTCCCAATCTTCAGGTAATGACGCAGTTGCGATCACTTCGCCTTCCCGATCTGCTGTCGATGTTTGTTCGCCTAAGGCTGCTGTGAATTCGTATGTTTTGTCTGAATCAAGTAAGTATTGTGAAAACCGCGTCGCAGCGCCGAAACAAATCGGTAACATGCCCGTTGCGAGTGGATCTAAACTGCCCGTGTGACCTGCTTTTTTGGCGTGAAATAAATGCTTGATTTGTTGAAGCGCGCGGTTTGAGGTGCTTTCGAGCGCTTTGTCGAGCAATAGAAAACCTGTGACGTTTTGTGGGGAAGACATTTTTTACCTCTTTAACTGCTTGGCCTAGAACAACCCCCGCCTCGGAATACTCGGCTGCCCCCTTCAAAGGGGGCAAGAAGATTCAGGGCTTTTTAAACAATGACTCAATCATCTGGATCTGTTCTGCTGTGTCATCATAATGGAAATGTAACTCAGGAATGACTCGCATCTTCGAACGACGCGCCAATTCAGCACGTAAAAATCCTTGCGCGCTCTTTAATACTTTTTCAATGCCTTCAATCGGCGTCATCATCGTGTAATAGACTTTCGCTGAGCGTAAATCCGGCGCGACTTTCATCCGAGTCACGTTTACTTGACGCAAACGCTTGTCTTCGACCTGCAGCAGTGTCTCTGCTAATAAACGCGCGAATTGCTTGTTTAATCGGTCCGTTCTTTTAAAACTGTCGGCCATTACTGCTCCGGATACGTTTTACAACGTTCTCACTACTTGAACCTTCTCGAATACTTCGATCTGGTCCCCAGGCTTGATGTCATTGTAATTCTTAACACCAATACCACATTCCATGCCTTGACGCACTTCTTGTACGTCATCTTTAAAGCGACGTAACGACTCAAGCTGGCCTTCAAAGACCACGACGTTGTTACGCAACACGCGTATCGATTGATGACGCTTGATCAAACCATCGACCACCATACAACCTGCGATAGCGCCCAACTTCGACGAACGGAATACGTCACGTACTTCAGCCAAGCCCAGCATCTCTTCTTTGAAGACCGGCATCAACATGCCTGTCAAGACCGCTTTTACCTGGTTGATGATGTCGTAAATAATACTGTAATAGTGGAGTTCCACGCCTTCGTTCTGCGCGATCTTCTTCGAGCTCGCGTCAGCACGTACGTTGAACCCAATCAATAATGCGTTCGATGCCAATGCCAACGTCACGTCAGATTCATTGATGCCGCCTACGCCACTGCCGATGATCTTCACGCGGACTTCATCATTCGACAACTTCGTCAACGAATCGCAAATCGCTTCCACGGAACCTTGTACGTCCGCTTTCAATACCACATTGAGTGTGCGTACGTCGTCTTTGCCCATTTGTGTGAGCAAGCCTTCCATTTTTTGCTTGTGCTGCTTCGCAAACTTCAGTTCACGATGCTTGGCTTGACGATACAATGCCACTTCACGTGCTTTGCGTTCATCATCGACCACCAGCATGTCATCGCCCGCATTCGGCAAGCCCGACAAACCTAAAATTTCTACCGGTGTTGATGGACCAGCCGCTGTTTGCAATTGGCCGACTTCATTGTGCATCGCGCGGACGCGACCATGCTGCAATCCAACCAGAACAATATCGCCAGGATGCAACGTGCCTTGCTGAATCAATAATGATGCAACCACACCGCGACCTTTGTCCAAACGGGATTCAATCACAACACCCTTCGCAGGACCTTCTGGCGCCGCTTTTAATTCCAATACTTCAGCTTGAACCAAAATAGAATCGAGTAACTGATCAATGCCTGTACCCGCTTTCGCAGAAACCGGTACGAACATTGTTTCGCCGCCCCACTCTTCTGCTACCAATTCGTATGCTGTTAACGCTGTTTTGATCGCTTCTGGATCCGCGCCTGGCTTATCCATTTTGTTTACGGCAACAATAACCGGTACATTCGCCGCTTTCGCGTGCTGAATCGCTTCAATCGTTTGTGGCATTACGCCATCGTCCGCTGCGACGACCAACACAACAACGTCTGTGCATAATGCACCGCGTGCACGCATCGATGTAAATGCCGCGTGACCCGGTGTATCCAAGAAAGTGATTTCACCCTTCTCCGTGTGCACTTGGTAGGCACCAATGTGCTGCGTGATACCGCCGGCCTCACCCGCCGTTACACGTGTGCGACGAATGTAATCCAATAACGAGGTTTTACCATGGTCAACGTGACCCATGATCGTCACCACAGGTGCGCGCGTTTTTAACTCGCCAACCGTGCGCGTGAATAAACTGTCTGTCAATGCGCTTTCAAGTGCGTTTTCTTGAATCAGAACCGTTTTGTGGCCCATTTCTTCAACCACGATCGCTGCAATTTCTTGATCCAATACTTGGTTGATGGTGGCAATCACCCCCATCCCCATCATGCATTTGATCACTTCTGAGGCTTTGATCGCCATGCGTTGCGCTAAATCGCCTACGGTGATGGTTTGAGGAATGTGTACTTCACGTACAATGGGTCCAGTCGGTACTGCAAAACCATGTTGATCTTGCGGACGATGCGCTTTCGATTTGCGACGACGGCGTCTTTGCCCGCCACCAAAACCATCACTGTCTTCATCATCACCACTGATCGTATAATCAATTCGGCCACCACCACGCCCAACTTGTGGGCCTGATGAACGACCCATCTTGCCGCCACCTTTCTTCTCGCCACCACGTGATGAATCGCGATCACTGCTTGTAGGTGAACGTGTCTCTGGTGCTTTCGGCTTCTTCTTAGGCGCAGCAGATGCTTTGTTCGGATCAAATACAACTTCAGGCACCATGATAGGTTCAGCAGCGGGTGTCGCTACGGGTGTATCAATAGGGGTATCGATAGCAGGTGTGTCGATGTGAGGGGTATCAAGAACAGGCGTTTCATGTTCAGGCAAAGTGGGTGTTTCGGGGGCCTCAACAGGTGTGCCAGCAGCAGCTGCACCAGCCTGTACATAAGTCTTCTTACGACGATAATCTACTTTAACGGAACGATTACCCGTTTGGCTTTCTGTTTTAAGGCTCACGACCTCACGACGCTTCAGCGTGATACGACCCGCATCAGAAGGCTCACGCCCTTTATTCGCCAAATAATTTAATAATTTTTGACGATGCTCAGTGCTCAACGGCAGTGTCGTATCAATCGTAGCGTCTTTCCCCAAAGCCTCCTGAAGCAACTTCTTAAGCTCGTTTACAGGTCTATCAAGCTTCTTAGCCAGTTGGTCTATGGTTTCAGCCATTGTCTCTCCTTAAAACACGCGTACGCCGTTACTCAAACCATGGCTTGCGCGCAGCCATGATGAGACGTCCAGCAGTCGCTTCGTCTAGGTCTTTATCTATATCAAGTAAATCACCTACGGATAGCTCTGCTAAATCTTCTTGAGTATGCACACCGTTCTTCGCTAATAATTCAGCGAGTTCGGCCGTCATGCCCTCTACACCTTTCAATTCACCCGCTGCATCACCGCTGACGGTTCCTTCGTTCGCGATAGCTTCAGTCAATAATACGTCTTTCGCGCGATTACGCAGCAACTCAACGATATCTTCATCAAACCCTTCAATCGCGAGCATTTCATGACGTGGAACATACGCGATTTCTTCGATCGATGTAAACCCTTCGTCTACTAATGCTTGCGCCAAGCTTTCGTCCACGTCCAATTTGGTGATGAACGATTGGATCAAATTCGTTGCTTCTAATTGGGTTTTGTCTTGTGCTTGTGATTCTGTCATCACGTTGATGCGCCAGCCCGTTAACTCGGAAGCCAAGCGTACGTTTTGACCATTGCGTCCAATCGCTTGCGCGTATTGCTCTTCTTTCACCGCAACGTCCATCGAATGCACGTCTTCGTCAACCACAATCGACACAACTTCTGCAGGTGCCATCGCGTTGATCACAAATTGTACTGGATCATCATCAAACACAACGATATCAATACGCTCGCCGCCCAATTCTGTCGACACTGCTTGTACACGCGAACCACGCATACCGACGCAAGCGCCTACTGGGTCAATACGACCATCATTGGTTTTAACAGCAATCTTCGCACGTGAACCAGGATCACGCGCAACGCTCTTGATCTCGATAAGTTCTTCGCCAATTTCTGGCACTTCAATTTTGAACAGCTCGCGCACCATTTCAGGACGTGAACGGCTGAGAACGAGTTGCGGACCACGTGGTTCTGGGTTCACACCCACCAAGTAAGCACGAAGACGATCATTCGTGCGGAAATTCTCACGCGGAATCATTTCTTCACGATGAATAATGCCTTCAACATTGCTGCCCAAATCGACAATCACGAAATCACGATTAGCCTTCTTCACCACGCCGGTGACAAGGCTATCAATGCGGCTTTCAAACGCAGCAGCCACTTTGGCACGCTCTGCTTCACGCACTTTTTGAATGATCACTTGTTTAGCAGTTTGCGCTGCGATACGTCCGAATTCAACAGACTCCATCGCGACTTCGACAAAATCGCCAAGCTTTGCATCTGATTTCTTTTCTTGTGCTGATGTCAGCGTGATTTCACGGTCTGGATTGAACCCTTCAAATTCTTCATTGTCTGACACTTCTGTCATGCTGTCGTCAGAGACAACTTCCCAGCGGCGGACGGTATTGATTTTGCCCGTGCGACGATCGATGGAAACCACCACATCGGCATCAGCAGCACAACGCTTGCGTGTGGCCATGGCCAACGCAGCCTCGATAGCTTCAAAAATAATCTCTTTGTCCACATCCAGTTCATTCGAAACTGCATCTGCTACGAGTAAAATTTCTTTTTCCATCGCGAAGCCCCATTACTATCGATCAAATAAAACCGGCGCCAGTTTAGCTTTCGACACTTGTTTGTGCTCGAAAGCAAAATCCTGCCCATCAATATCTACCGTAATCAAGTCGCCTAATACCGACTTAATCACGCCCGTCACATGACGTCGCCCATCCTGTGGCATCCGCAGGTCAACCTTAACACGGCTTCCTGTAAACCGCTCGAAGTCTGCTGTCTTGAACAGAGGGCGATTCACCCCCGGCGAAGACACTTCAAGCTGACAGGTTCCCATGTCAACCCCTGCGACTGCAAGTTCTGCCTGAACCTGCCGAGACGCTTTAACAATCTCATCGAGAGTGATACCACCCTCTTTATCTATATATAAACAGAGGCTTTGTGTATGCCCACTTTGGCCCCATTGCGCACCTACAAATTCAAAACCTAGGCCTTGAACAACCGGTACCAACAGTGCTTCAACTTCAGAGCGCTGCATGACATCACACCTCAATCATCAATAAAAAAGGGCCATTTGGCCCTGCTTCATTTTCCTGCGCCTTGTCCATTCCTGAACACGACGGTTTTTAACGCTGGTAGCGGGGGCAGGATTTGAACCTACGACCTTCGGGTTATGAGCCCGACGAGCTGCCAGACTGCTCCACCCCGCAATCGTGGACACAGTATACATAACAAGGAGTTAAATCTCAATAGGGATGATAAAAATAGTGAGAAATATAAAGAGAAATGAGGAGAATTACTTTAAATATTTATATATCAATTAGTTAGCGCTACAGTAAGCTCAATCCCAAATCTTTTGCTGCACGATTTAATTTTTTGTCTAACGATGCGATCGGCAATTGGCGGCGTCTCGCCAAAGAGCTTTTACACGGGCGCGTCAAATACTGGCGCGCCAGGGCACACATTAACGATTTCATGCTATCCTTCCTTGGCCTTCATGAAAAGGAATATATCATGATCAAAACCATTGACCTAAAAGCCTCGCGCGCACCTCAAGACTTTGTTCAATCTTTACAAGAAACCGGTTTTGCTGTTATCACGCAGCATGGCATTGACCCTCAGCTCATTGCGACTGTCTACCAAGATTGGGCGTCCTATTTTGCGACAGAGGGCAAATTCAAAGATCTTTTTAACAAATCAGAACAAACGGGATACTTTCCTTTTTTGTCTGAAAACGCCAAAGGCTATTCTGCGAAAGACCTCAAAGAATTTTTCCATATTTATTTAAATAGAGAAAAATATAATTATCCCGCAGGCATGGGCGATGCAACGAAACTATTGTTTGAACAATTGTCAGCGCTCGCGCAAACGTTATTGCAATATGCTTCCGATGCACTGCCTCCGCATCTCCAAGAAAAACTTAGCATGCCTTTGCCAGAGATGGTATATAAGAGTGAAAGCACATTGTTGCGCGTGTTGCACTATCCGCCATTGCAAGGGAATGAACCTGACAATGCCGTGCGCGCTGCTGCCCATGAAGATATCAATATATTGACACTGCTCCCTGCTGCAACGACGCTCGGTTTAGAAGCAAAAGATACATCAGGGAATTGGCATCCTATCATGGCTGACCCAGGCATGATTGTCGTTAACGTCGGCGATATGCTGCAAGAAGCGACCGATCGTTTTTATATCTCAACCACACATCGCGTGGTGAACCCGGCGGGGCCTGAAAAAAATCTGTCTCGCTATTCAATGCCGCTTTTCTTGCATGCGAAACCAGAGGTAAGAATTTCTTCGCGGTATCTCGCTCAGGAATATTTAGATGAGAGATTGCGGGAAATTGGATTGAAATAAGGGAATTTCCCGACTTTAAAATAATCATGATGCCTGTATCCTATTGATATCTTTTAATAGGATACAGGAAAATGATACATCAAGACGGCATCGAATTACTCACGAAAACCGCACGAAATGAGCAACTCAAAAAGAGTTGTGAGAAAGAGTTTGCCGCCTGGTATGCTCCAGAAGCTATAAAAGAGATAATCAAATTTCTCGATAAACACCCAGCGGCTGACCAGTTATCTCTACATCCTAAATTCTCTGCCGATCTGCTTGAACTCCTACCTCGCTCTGGCTCGCTCTTGGATAGAGAATCCATTACGTTACCGCAACTGCTGTATGAATTACTATGTCGTGCACTCTATTCTACAAGAATAAAGGAAGCAGGGCCGGCAAAAAGAGATGATACTCATTGCTTAATAAATCACCACTTGAGAGACATTTACAAAAATGAACTGTTCTTCTGTGAAATGCTTGCGTTTTATCCCAGGGAAACAGTGATACAGCACTTTTTTAAATTGAAGCTTTCCTTGAACGAGCTCGTCCTCAATGATTTTAACTTTTTGAACTGGGATAAAACGGGTTTCAGCGATCCCCTTTGGAAACAGTATTTCCTCGCGAGGTATATTGCACATAGTTTGCAGTTAGTTCCCTACAACGATCAATTTAATGATCTAAACAATTGGATTAGCGAAAATAAAAAAGATAACAAGCATTTGAACGTGTGGCAGTTTACCACATGGATTATGCTGGCTAATCAGGCATACGATCCACTCAAAGAGTTTCACAGCATACTGTTCGAAAGTTTTGCTGAAGATGATCAGCATGGCGTTGCTGTCTTCAAAAGTTGCCAAGAGGGCATACAATTTGTACCTGAAAGAGAATCGTTTGAAAGTGACGACACCTATTCACATTTTTCCAAATTGTTTTACAAAATTTCCCATATTGATAGATATGATTACAACAAATCAGCCCCTGCTAGCCCAGTGATGAAGGTATTTCGTTTGACGGTGCCTCAGAAAAAAAACGATGGGAACACAAATAATAATGCGAGCTCATCGTCGAAGCAACCTGGAAAAAATTAAATGGAGAAAGACAAATGATAAACCCGAACAACATAGCGTTATTAACCAAAAGCGCTCGAAATGAATATATCATGGATGGGTTTACAGCGCAGCGTGTCTTTTGGCGAAAGAAGTCCCGATAAGTGCCCAGGAGCAGTCGATTCCTTTCCCGAGCAACCAAAAACACCCGCAGAACAATCACCTTCACCCAAACAAGCGGCTGAACCAGCTACGCTTAGGCGAATACACGTAAATCACACTGCCATCCTGAATCGTATTGATCAGCTGACGGTTCACCCGGTCGCTCACCACAAAACAGCCATGGCTGCGGCCAGCCTTGCCATTGCGCTCTATATACTCTTCACGGACATAATCGCCCCCGTGAACCACAATACCACGCTCTCTGGCCAAATCGTTCACGTCCTCGTCCAGGCCTTCTACCCGCAAGGAATACCCGTTTTTACCGTAATAAGGCTTCTGGGTCACAAATACCCCAATACTGGACTGATGGCTCTCAGGCTTATTTGAGAAGTTTTTGGCGTATACATCACCACTGCCGCTACCATGAGATACGTATTCTTCATAGAGGACTTTCTTGCGCTTCACGTCAACTACCCATAATCGAGGCTCGTATGACGGCTTACCATAGTCCACAATCGTTAATAGGTTGCTTCTCGCCAACCCCTCCTCGTGCGCTTCTTCATAGGCCTTAATCGCCTGTTTTAACACGGATTTGTCTAACGTCTCAGCCTGTCTTGTCACTGATTGAATAAGATGATCTTTGTGCTCCTCCGACAATGTAATACCCACTATCGGCGCCATGGCTAATGCCATATTTATCAATAAACTACCCATCTTTAACATGATGACCTCACATCACGGATAAACATAATCCCATTAGTAACCCCGGCGTTAATCCTAATAGCCATGTCGCCATGGCGTTTATACTCAACAATGCACTTGCTGGCCGGGATATCGTAAAGGGCCCTTCTACTGCATCCTCGAAGTATACCACTTTAATAATCTTTAAATAATAGTATGCCCCCACTACGGACATTAATAAACCAAGTACGGCAACTAACACCGCCCCCTCATTGACCAGGGCCATTAGCACCGAAAGCTTGGCATAGAAGCCAATGGTCGGGGGTACACCTGCCAACGAGAAGAATATCAACAACAAGAGAAAAGCAATCCAAGGGTTGCGCTTGTTCAGCCCCTTCAACGAGTCAATCGTTTCAATTTCGACCCCGGCATTCGACAAAATCACCAACACACCGAATGCAGCCGCCGTCATGAGGACATAGGCGAACACATAATATAAGGCAGACGCAAATGCACCCGCGTAGACTGCCAAAAAGATGAAGCCCACGTGCGCAATCGCCGAATAACCTAACAACCGCTTGATGTTCTTTTGAACGAGCGCCGTCACATTACCCAAAATCAACGACAAGACCGCCATCACGAAAATAAACCCTTCCCATTCAAACGATACATGACCAAATAAATTGGATAACAATAAATACAACATGCCAAACGCCGCAATCTTAGGCGCACAAGCAATGAACAACACCACCGGTTGCGCAGCACCTTGATACACATCCGGTAACCATAAATGAAATGGCACCGCACCAAACTTGAACGCAATCCCAACTACGATAAAGACAAGACCAATCAACAGCAATGTTTGTGTCGTCCCCGTTGGGTCAACCGCCATCGCTACCAGGTCAAGCGACCCTGTACTGCCGTAAACCAATGACATCCCAAATAACAACATGCCCGATGCCAACGCGCCCATCACAAAGTATTTCATCGCGGCTTCAGATCCATATTCGCGTGATGGCACAATCGCGACCATCGCATATAACGGCAATGACAATAACTCAAGCCCTAAATAAAGCGACAACATCGTACCGGAAGAAACCAATACGCACATACCCATCACCGAGAACAATCCTAATAAATAGTATTCAGATGCACGACGACTATCACTGTTAAAGTAACTCTTCGCATAAGCAAATACAAAAACAACCGTGACAAAAATCCCTAGCTTCAACAACGTCGTGAGCGGGCTCGCCACCACATGCCCCGCCCAAAACAATCCGGCGATACCCCAGGTCTTCAACGCCACACCCGCTGCTGCCAATAACGTTGCCTGTGTCAGCATGTACGTCACTTGCGCTTCTTGCGCCTTAGGCCAAAATAAATGCGCAAACATCACAACGCATGACATCACCAATAGGATTAACTCAGGCATGATCGCCCACATATTCGTGTTCATTTAAAAACCTCCCGTTGGCGTTAATCCTAATGATAGGATATGCGCTAATTGTGCCAATGATGTGTTCATCATGTTCAATAATGGCGCTGGCCAGACACCTAAAACAATGATCGCAATGGCGAGTACCGCTAAATAGATTGTCTCGCGCGGACAGACGTCTTTTAATTCGCGAACGCCTTCGTGTACGACTTCTCCGTAAAATACGCGACGTACCATCCATAATGTGTACGCGGGCGACAATAACAATGTCAGGCCAGCCAAGAATGCCACAAGAATGCTCCATTTGAAGCTGGCCAGAATAACGAGGAATTCACCAATGAACCCAGACGTTCCCGGCAAACCTACGTTAGCCATTGCAAATGCAACCGCCAAACCGGTAAACACTGGCATCACGTTCGCCACCCCACCGTAATCTTTAATGTTGCGGCTATGCAGACGGTCATACAACACGCCAACGCATAAGAATAGTGCGCTCGAAATCAAACCGTGTGACACCATTTGCACCATCGCGCCTTCTAGCCCCAAGTTTGCGTGAACCATGTCACCCGCCACAATCAATGGCGCTGCGATGAATATCCCTAACGTCGCAAAACCCATGTGCGCGATCGAAGAATAAGCAATCAGCTTTTTCATGTCCGTTTGGACCAACGCGACAAAGCCAACGTATACAACAGCAATCAATGACAACACGATCATCGGTTGCGCCAGCACAAGGCTTGCTTCTGGTGCAATCGGTAAACTGAAACGTAAAAACCCGTATCCACCGAGCTTCAACATGATTGCTGCCAAAATGACAGAGCCACCTGTTGGTGCTTCCACGTGTGCATCCGGTAACCAGGTGTGTACTGGGAACATCGGAATCTTTACCGCGAAAGCCGCCAAGAAGGCTAAAAACACCCAAAACTGCGCACGATCCGACAAGTTCAATGTGTAGAAATCCATGATCGTGAAACTACTGCCGGCTTCGTTATACAAGAAGATCAACGCGATCAACATGAAAATCGAACCCAAAAACGTATACAAGAAAAATTTGATCGTTGCATACACGCGGCGTGGGCCACCCCAAATCCCAATGATTAAGAACATCGGAATCAATAAGGCTTCCCAGAATACATAAAACAACATTGCATCAGTCGCTAAAAACGAACCTGTCATCAAACCTTGCAAAATTAAAAACGCACTGTGATATTGCGCAACGCGTTTATCAATCACTTTCCAAGCAGCTACCACCACAATCACTGTGCAAAATGCAGATAAAATCACTAAAGGCAGCGAAATCCCGTCCACGCCTAATGCGTATGCAATATGAAACGACTTCACCCAAGGCACAAACTCTTGCAACTGCAACGCCGCACTCGAGTTGTCGTATAAATAACCCATCACGCAGGTGATGGCGAACGTAATCAAACTCACCACTAATGAAAACCATTTTACCGGTGAGGGACATTTGTCACGACCAAACGCTAGCAACAATAACCCACCAACAATGGGAACCCAAATCGACAGACTTAACCATGGCAATGAAGACATGTTATCACCTTAATTCAAAAGAAACGGTAAGACATCCACGTGATCAACACGAGAACACCAATCAACAATATAAATGCGTACTGGTTCAATAAACCAGATTGCAAGTAACGTAAACGGCTGCCGATACGCGTCACCAAATGTGCACTGCCATTCACCATGCCATCATCAATCACTTTCACATCACCGAATTTCCAGAAGGCTTCGCCCACTTCAAGGGAACCCTTCGCAAAAAACCAATCATTGAACTTATCGAATCCATATTTATTGATCAGGATGGTGTAAATCAATGAGAAGCGATGTGCAAACCAGGCAGGGACCGCGGGGAACTTTTCATATAACAAGTAAGCACTTAAAATACCCGATATTGCAATCCAGAATGGCAAAGTCAACGGCGCATGGAACGCAAAAGACCACGCCCCATGGAAATGATGCGCGACTTGTGCCAACACATTGTGTTGCGGCATTACGTGAATACTATTGGAAAAGAAGCCGTATTGATTAAACAATAAGTTTTCTGCAAAGATGCCGCCAATAAATACCGATGGAATCGCCAAGAGTATCAATGGCACCGTCACTACTGTCGGCGATTCATGCACATGTTCTTCCGTGTGATGATCCATTCTCGGTTTCGTGTGAAATACCAAGAAAATTAAACGGAACGAGTACAACGCTGTCACAAAGACGCCCATCATCACGGCCCATTGCGCGTAAGTTGCACCTGGAATGCTTGTAAATGATACCGCTTCAATGATCACGTCTTTTGAATAAAACCCAGCAAACGGTGGAATACCCGCCAATGCCAATGAGCCCAATACCATCGTCACATAAGTGATCGGCATCTTGCGCCACAATCCGCCCATCTTGCGAATGTCTTGTTCATGGTGCATTGCGATGATCACGGAACCCGCACCCAAGAACAACAACGCTTTGAAGAATGCGTGGGTCATCAAGTGGAATACGCCAGCGGCATACGCAGATGCGCCCAGCGCAACCACCATGTAGCCCAACTGAGACAAGGTTGAATAAGCAATAATACGTTTGATATCGTTTTGTACCAGACCCAAGAAGCCCATGAACAACGCCGTCGTCGCACCAATCACTAATATAAAGGAACGGGCCACTTCACTCATTTCAAAAATCGGCGCCAAACGCGCGACCATGAAAATACCCGCCGTCACCATGGTGGCCGCGTGGATCAATGCTGAAATTGGCGTCGGGCCTTCCATCGAATCCGGCAACCACACATGCAACGGTACTTGCGCCGACTTACCCATCGCACCAATGAATAGCATGATGCCAACAAACGTTATCAGTGACATTTCATAAGAACCCATGTGAATCGTTTGCGATTCAAAGAGCTGCAATTTGCCAAAAATATCCAGGTAGTTGAGCGTGCCGCAGACAGCAAAAAGGCCTGCGATACCCAGCAAAAACCCTAAATCACCCACACGATTCACGAGAAACGCTTTCATGTTCGCATACACAGCTGATGGTTTTTTGAACCAGAACCCGATCAAGAGGTATGACATTAAGCCCACACCTTCCCAACCAAAGAATAATTGCAATAAATTGTCCGACATCACCAACGTCAACATCGCAAATGTAAACAATGAGATGTAAGAGAAGAAACGCACATAGCCAGGATCATCATGCATGTACCCGATCGTGTACACGTGCACCATCAATGAAATGAACGTCACCACGTTCATCATCATTAAACTTAATCCATCAATTTGGAAACCAATGTGTATCGAAACACCCGCGACTTGAGCCCACTCATATAATGGATAAATGAATACCGTCGGTGTAGGTTCATTCAAATAAACAAACAGCGCCGCCATGCTGCAAACGAAGGATATGCCAACACCCAGCGTCGTCACCCAATGCGCTGCACTGCGGCTAATCACACGAACAAACAACCCCGATATCATCGCTCCCGCCAAAGGGAACAACACTACACAAAGACATAAAAGCTTTAACGTGCTCATGCCCTACCCCTTTAACTGATTTAAGGCTTCAACATCGATCGTGCGTCTCTGCCTGAAGAGCACCACCAATATCGCTAACCCGATCGCTGCTTCTGCAGCAGCTACGGTGAGAATGAAAAATACAAAGACTTCGCCCGTGCTTTGATTCAAAAAGCGTGAGAAAGCCACAAAATTGGTGTTCACGGCCAATAACATCAGTTCAATGCACATCAACAGATGGATCAAACTCTTACGGTTAATCGCAATCCCAAAGGCAGCAATACCAAAGATGAGACTGGAGATGATTAGGTAATCGTGAATGCTCAGCATTATTTCACCTCCGTGATCGAGGAATCAGGCGTCATGTCTTTTAGCAGTGTCAATCTGTCTGAACTCTTTGTTCTGATTTGCGCACCAATGTCTTGGCTCTTACGCTGACGTGGGCCACGTGCGGTCAAACCAATCGCCGCAATGATCGCGACAGTTAAAATCAAACCAGCTACTTCAAACGGAAATAAATAATCCGTGTACAATGCCGTACCTAGCGCTTTAATGTTGCTGTAGTTGAGCGGCATCACCGGCAAAATATCAAGCTTTGCCATCAATGCATCTTTACCAAATAACCAAATGATTTGCCCCATCAAGCAAACCGCTAAAACAATGCCAATCGGTAAGTAACGTACAAACCCCTCTGCGAACGGCGCCACATCCATGTTTAACATCATCACGACGAACAAGAACAGCACCATCACCGCACCGACGTAAACCAAAATCAACGTCAATGCGAGGAATTCAGATTGCAATAGCATCCACACGCCTGCCATCGCCACGAAGGTCAACACCAACGACAATACCGCGCGCACAGGATTGCGTGAGAACACAACCATTCCCGCACCAAACAATGCCGACGCAGAAAATGCGTAAAACATCAGTTTGATAAAATCTATCTTAATATCCATCATCTCTCACCTCAATTAGCGGTACGCAGCATCTTGTGCCCGATCAGCAGCCAATTCCTTTTCGTATTGATCCCCAATAGCCAGTAACTGTGTCTTGGTGATGATCGATTCCGCACGGCTCTCAAACGCATAATCCGTGATCCGTGTTTCAACAATCGAATCCACGGGGCAAGATTCTTCACAGAATCCACAGTAAATGCACTTGAACAAATCAATGTCGTAACGTGTTGTGCGGCGTGTGCCATCTTCGCGAGGCGCGGAATCAATCGTGATCGCTAACGCTGGGCAAACGGCTTCGCATAATTTGCATGCGATACAACGTTCTTCACCGTTCGGATAACGACGCAAGGCGTGTAACCCACGGAAGCGCGGTGACTTCGGCGTCTTTTGCTCAGGATACATCAACGTGATCTTACGGCTGAATAAATGCCGCCCCGTCACACGCAAGCCTTGTACAAGCTCCCAGAGTAAAAATGTTTTGAAAAAATGTTTTATGTGTTCCATATCACCCTCAAGCAAACCATGGCGGCAGTTTCATCGTGATCATCACGGCTAAGACAACAATCCAAACGAGTGTGACAGGAATGAATATCTTCCAGCCCAAACGCATGAGTTGATCGTATCTAAACCGTGGGAATGTCGCGCGGAACCATAAATATAAGAATAAGAAAAAGCTGGTTTTGGCTAAGAGCCAGACGATGCCAGGCACCCATGCCGTCGCTGTCGATAAAACTGGAATTCCATCAAACGGTGAATGCCATCCGCCCAAGTAGAATATCGCCGCCAGTACCGCCATCAAAATCATGTTCGCGTATTCCGCTAAGAAGAATACAGCAAATGCCATCCCTGCGTATTCAACGTGGAACCCTGCCACGATTTCAGATTCGCCTTCCGCTAAATCGAACGGCGCACGGTTGGTTTCCGCTACAGCAGCAATCCAATGCACAACGAATAATGGGAACAAAGGAATAAAGTACCAGTGCCACACACCACCCGATTGCGCGTTGACAATGTCGGTCAGATTTAATGAGCCAGCAGCCATCAATACACCGACCAACGCAAAACCCATCGCGATTTCATACGAAATAATTTGCGCCGCAGAACGCATCGCGCCTAATAATGCATATTTAGAATTGGATGCCCAGCCCGCGATCACAATCCCATAAACACCTAACGACGTCATCGCTAATATATAGAGTACGCCTGCATTTACGTTCGCCAACACAGCATTGCCTTGAAACGGCACAACCGCCCAGGCTGCAAGTGATGAAGCCATGGTGATCATCGGTGCTAGTAAAAATAGGAATAAGTTTGCTTTCGTCGGCAATATCACTTCTTTCAGGAATAACTTGATACCGTCAGCAATCGGCTGAAGCAATCCCCAAGGCCCTACGCGGTTCGGCCCAACACGATCTTGCATATAACCAATGATTTTACGTTCAGCATACATTAAATAAGCGACGCCTAAGATCACAGGCAATACGATACAGGCCGATTTCACCACGATCCAAAAAAGTGTCATGAATAATTCCATGCTCATTGACCACCTCCGACCTTAATCTCAGCAAACCCAGCGCCTAATGTCGTTTGAGCTTGCAATCCATAAGCAATAAATACACTGTGTTCAGGTAAACGTTTGTTCAATACCAGTGGCAAGTGTGCTTGTGCATCCTCTTGCGAGACGAGCACTAACTCGCCTTCCTTCATGCCCAATGAATCAAATAACGACTGCGATACTTGTACGCCTTGAACCCATTTCATGTCGTCCGTTGCTTGCAAAGGTTCTGAACGACGTGTCAACATGTCAACAGCGTAAATCGGCGTTTCAGCAATGCGAATGAGACCATTCCAGGATTTTGGAGAATGCTTTGGCGCTTCCCAATCATGTGATGGACAAATATTTTTGGCACCAACGAATTTATGCAAATCCGCTTGCACATCTTCCAACGTATCAAAACTCATGTTTTCTAAACGATTCAAATCAGCAAGAGCACGGAAAATCTTCCAAGCAGGACGCGCTTCCCCATTGGGCAACACAGCCGCGCTGAATGATTGTTCATCACCCTGCGCATTCACAAACGAGCCACTCATTTCAGTAAAGGGTGTCGCAGGCAATAGTACTGTGGCATATTCGCGCATCGCAGGATTTGCATGCGTTGTCACACAAACGACAGCGTCCGCAGCACGTAATGATTTTTTCACGGATGCACCGTATGCGCAATCTAATGGCGGTTCAACATTCAATAACACGTACGCTTTGCATGGTTGTTCGAACATTTGCATCGCATTTTTGCCTACGGTGACTGATTGCCCACCAGGACCGCGATGCGGCACGCATCCTGATACCCAAGCACCCGCGGCGTTTGCACCTTCTGTCAGTAAACCGAAATGCGCATTGTATTGTTTTGCCAATGCATGCGCTGCGTGACGAATGTGCGCGGCATGTGGATGATGCAATGCTTGTGCACCCAATAATATCGCCACTTTTTCACCTGATTTCAATACATCAGCTGCTTCACGGCTGGCTTGCGATAACGCCGATAATAAATCGCCGCGATCAGCCACAAATGATACTGACCCTGGTAAGTTCGTGTCGTGATGCATCAGGTCAACTACAATCACTTTTGCACCATGACGTGTTGCTTTGTAAGCACGGTGCCATAACATCGGTTGCTCTTTACGCAAGTGCGAACCTACCAGCATGATAACGTCGGCTTCCTCAAGCTCACCAATCGTCATGCCTAAATGTGGATAAAGCGGAAATGCTGCTTCATCTGAAAAATCTTGAACTTTTAAACGGTGATCAATGTTCGCTACACCCAATCCACGCATGAACGATTGCATCATGTACATGTTTTCAAGTGTTTCACTCGGAGAGACCAATGCACCCACTGCTTCAGCGCCATCTTCATGCAATACTTTCTGCAAAGCATTGACAGTATGTTCCAGCGCGCTCGCCCAATCTGTTGATTGCCATACGCCATTGATTTTAATCTCAGGTTTGGTTAAACGATCAGGTGTTGCAATGCCATGAATCGCATAACGATCACGATCTGACATCCACACTTCATTGATGTGCTCGCTTTCACGCGGCACAGCACGCATCACTTCATTACGGCGCTCATGCACAAATAAGTGTGAACCTACGCAATCGTGTGCGCCGATCATCGCACGCTGGTTTAATTCCCAAGGACGTGCTTTGAATTGAAATGGTTTGTTCGTCAATGCGCCAACAGGACAAATATCAATGATGTTGCCCGATAATTCAGATTCAACATTCTTTTTCACGAACGTTGTGATCTTCATGAATTCACCGCGGCCTACTGCACCCAGTTCGCGAATGCCGGAAATTTCATCACCGAAGCGAACACATCGAGTACATTGAATGCAACGCGTCATGTAGGTTGCGACGAGTGGACCTAAATCAGGATCATCAACGCTGCGTTTGCCTTCAGTGTATTCTGATAAACCTTCACCGTAACCCATCGAGACGTCTTGTAATTCACATTCGCCACCTTGATCACACACAGGGCAATCTAAGGGGTGATTGATGAGTAAGAATTCCATGACGATGCGTTGCGATTCCAGTGCCATCGCAGAACGTGTGTATACTTTCATGCCCTCAGTAATGGGCGTGGCGCACGCAGGCAATGGCTTCGGCGCTTTCTCTACTTGTACCAAACACATACGGCAGTTCGCCGCGATCGACAATTTTTTGTGATAGCAAAAACGTGGGATACGAATGTTGTTTTCGTCCGCGACTTCAATGATCATCTGGCCTTGTTCAGCTTCGACTGGCTTGCCGTTGATTTCAAATGTTACTTTACTCATATACAAATCCCTCCGCCCTTCGGGCACCTCCCTTTTTCAAAGGGAGGATCTGTTTTTTACCAACGCATCAAATTCGGATCTAAAATGTTTAATAAAACTTAATACAGGCATCGCCGCCGCATCCGCCAATGCACAAATGGTACGGCCCATCATTTTGTTTGACACCGCTTGCAACTTGTCCAAATCTTCTTTTGTGCCTTCACCATGCATCACGCGATGTAACATGCGCGCTAACCAACCCGTGCCTTCACGGCAAGGCGTGCATTGCCCGCACGATTCTTCAAAATAAAAATCAGAAATACGTGCCAACACTTTCACCATGTCTGTCGTGTCGTCCATCACAATCACAGAACCTGCGCCTAACATGCTGCCAGCTTTCGACAAGGATTCATAATCCATGTTTACATCCATCATGATGTCTGCAGGCAATACAGGGACAGACGACCCGCCTGGAATCACCGCTTTTAATGGACGATCATTTAACATGCCGCCAGCCATTTCAAGCAGTACTTTAAACGGCGTGCCCATCGGGACTTCATAATTGCCAGGACGCTTCACGTGACCCGACACTGAAAATATCTTGGTGCCACCGCTTTTTTCCGTGCCCATTTTTGCAAACCAGTCTGCGCCTTTTTCCAAAATGACAGGGACCGATGCATAGCTTTCTGTGTTGTTAATGATCGTCGGACGACCGTACAAACCAAAATTTGCAGGGAACGGCGGTTTGAACCGCGGCAAACCTTTCTTGCCTTCGAGCGATTCAAGCAGCGCTGTTTCTTCACCGCAAATATAAGCACCCGCACCGATCGTATTGTGTAATTCGAAATCAACACCGCTGCCTAAAATGTTTTTGCCGATCAATCCCGCTTTGCGCGCGTCAGCCAAGGCCTTCTCACAAACGTCGAATGGTTCAATGTATTCGCCACGGATATAGTTGTACCCGATGGTTGCATTCAAAATGTATCCTGCAATCGCCATCCCTTCAATCAATTGATGCGGGTTGTAACGCATGATGTCGCGATCTTTGAATGTACCTGGCTCGCCTTCATCTGAATTGCAGACGACGTATTTTTGCCCTTCACGATGACGCGGCATGAAGCTCCACTTCAACCCTGTCGGGAAACCTGCACCCCCACGGCCACGCAAACCTGACTTTTTAATTTCATCGATCAATTCGTCAGCCGAAGGTTTATCTTTTAATATGCGACGCCAAACGGAATAACCACCCAAAGATTCGTACGTTGCCAATGATGCTGGATCTTTTTTATCCAGGGTGCGGAAACAAACTTGATTGATCAGCATGACCCCTCCCGTGTTTTCGCCAATATGGCATCAATACGCTCTGGCGTTAAATTTTCATAATATGTTCTGTCGATTTGCATCGCCGGTGCGCCGCCGCATGCACCTAAACATTCGACGTGACGCAAAGTGAATTGCTTGTCTTCGGTCGTTTCATTGAAATCGATTTTCAATGTTTTCTTCAGGTGATCAACGACTTCTTCAGAACCACGTAACATGCAAGAAATGTTCGTGCAAACGCAGATTTTGTGTTGGCCACGGGGTTTTAAATCGTACATCGAATAAAATGTCGCGACTTCGTACACCGCAATGTGCGGCATACTTAAATAATCAGCGACTGCATCCATCATTTCATTGGATAAAAAACCTTCTTTATCTTGAACCAACGTCAAGGCAGGTATCACCGCCGATCGCTTTTGATCCGCAGGAAACTTTGCCACCCAGACATCAATCTCGTTTTTGAGAGCATCACTTATCAGATATACGTCACTCATCAGCGATCTATCTCCCCAAATACTATGTCTTGCGTTCCGATAATGGTCACCACGTCAGATAACATGTGCCCTTTTACCATTTCATCCAATGCTGCTAAATGCGGAAAGCCCGCTGCACGTATCTTCAAACGGTATGGCTTGTTCGCACCATCAGAGATTAAATACACACCAAATTCGCCTTTTGGATGCTCCACGGCAGCATATGCTTCACCCGCAGGAATGCAGAAACCTTCTGAGAATAATTTAAAATGATGGATCATCGCTTCCATGTCATTTTTCATGACTTCACGTCTGGGTGGCACGACTTTCGTATCATCTACCATCACAGGACCAGGATTGACGCGTAACCAATCAATGCACTGACGAATAATATGATTCGATTGGCGCATTTCAGCCATTCGGACAAGATAACGATCGTAGCTATCGCCCGTTTTGCCAATCGGAATATCAAAATCGAGTTTGTCATACACGGCGTAGGGTTGCTTTCTACGCAAATCCCATGCAATGCCTGAACCACGCAACATCGGGCCGGTAAAGCCTAATGCAATCGCACGTTCAGGTGAAACGACACCGATATTCACGGTACGCTGTTTCCAAATACGATTGTCTGTCAACAATGCTTCGTACTCATCCACGCATCCTGGAAAACGTTTCACAAAGTCTTCTATAAAATCTAAGAATGACCCTTGACGATTCGCATTGCGCCATTTTAAATCTTTCGCTTTAAATTCCGCTGGATCATACGGTGCCATCAATGCAGGCAAATCACGATACACGCCACCTGGACGATAATAGGTCGCGTGGAGACGCGCACCGGAAACGGCTTCGTAACAATCCATTAAATCTTCACGTTCGCGGAACGCGTACAAGAACATGGTCATTGCACCAACGTCAAGCGCATGTGCACCAATCCATAATAAGTGATTCAAGATACGCGTGATCTCATCAAACATCACACGAATATATTGTGCGCGAATGGGCGGGATGATGCCCAACAACTTTTCCATCGCCAACACGTAACCGTGTTCGTTGCACATCATCGACACATAATCTAAGCGATCCATGTAGCCGATGCTTTGATTGTACGGCTTCGTCTCAGCCAATTTTTCAGTGGCGCGATGCAATAAACCGACGTGCGGATCTGCATGTACGACTGTTTCGCCGTCCAGTTCGAGAATCAAACGCAACACACCGTGTGCAGCAGGATGCTGAGGTCCAAAGTTGAGGGTATAATTCTTAATATCTGCCATTATTTACCCTCTTCTTCTATCAAGTAACGATTATCATCGCGGATCACTTTCGGCACAAGAGTACGAGGTTCAATGCTCACGGGTTGATAAATAACGCGCTGTTGCACTTCATCGTAACGTACTTCAACATATCCAGAGATAGGGAAATCTTTACGGAAAGGATGCCCAATAAAACCATAATCAGTAAGAATGCGGCGCAAGTCAGGATGCCCTTCGAACATGATGCCGTATAAATCGTATGCTTCGCGTTCAAACCAATTCGCAGATGGCCAAATGTCGTTCACGCTTTTGATCGTCAGGTCGTTATCATCGACAAATGCTTTCACACGAATACGATGATTGTGGACCAATGATAATAAATGATACACAGCCGCAAAACGCGGGCCCTCATCACGTTTCATCACTTTCACGCCACGGCTAAAACCCGTGTTGGCTGCCTTGTCCGTTTTCCATTGATCTTGACCGTAAGTGAGGTAATCCACGCCGCAGACGTCCATCAGTTGTTCAAAGGCTAAATCAGCAGTGTCACGCAGTTTCAAACATACAGCATGGCAATCGGTGGCGTTGACTTCAATCGTCAACTCACCGACGTGAACCGTTGTATTGAGGATGGTATCACCCAGTAGTTCAATCACTCGTTCTTTTAATGTTTCGATGTTCATGTGGGCCCCTTTTACCGTGCAATCGTTTCTGTACGTTTTATTTTATTTTGCAGCTGAATGATACCCCAAATGAGCGCTTCTGCGGTAGGCGGGCAACCAGGCACATAAATGTCGACTGGCACGATGCGATCGCATCCACGGACAACTGAATAGGAGTAATGATAGTAGCCACCGCCATTAGCGCACGAACCCATGGAAATCACCCAGCGCGGTTCGGCCATTTGGTCGTAGACTTTGCGAAGCGCGGGTGCCATCTTATTACAGAGTGTACCGGCGACAATCATCACGTCAGATTGACGAGGACTGGGGCGGAACACCACGCCAAAACGATCGAGATCGTATCGAGAAGCGCCGGCATGCATCATTTCAACAGCACAGCAAGCCAACCCGAAGGTCATTGGCCACATCGAACCGGTCCGTGCCCAGTTGATCAGCGCATCCGCTGACGTCGTCACAAAGCCTTTCTCCAAAATACCTTCTATTCCCATTCTAAGGCTCCCTTCTTCCACTCATATATAAAGCCAATGGTCAGTAAACCTAAAAAGACGCCCATCGCGATGAGAGGTGGCCATCCCAACCCGGGGAAAACAACCGCCCAAGGGAATAAAAAGGCAATTTCCAGATCAAAAATGATGAAAAGAATGGCGACGAGGTAGTAGCGGACGTCAAATTGCATGCGGGCGTCTTCGAAGGGCTCAAAACCACATTCGTAAGGAGCGTCCTTTTCAACGCCAGGGCGCGAAGGAGCTAATATCATCCCCAGCAATACGGGCGCGACACCCACGACGGCAGCAATGCCGATGAATATAATGACAGGAAGATAGTTTTCTAACATTTTGCGCCTCACCCACTATTATATAGGTCACGCGGATTATACCAAAGTTTTTAGTTGCTGGGCACGAAATAAACGCCCCAACATGATCATGTTAAAACACCATAAAAGTAGAGCGCCCGCAAACAAATGTGCATTCGCGCCCGGGTAGACATCGTATCCCACATAGCCGACGATGTAGTGTGTGGTGAACACCATGATGCTGAGGATCAGCATGAGCAGTAATACTCGCCCTTTGGACACACCCCATATTTGGCGCAATTGAATTTTTTCTCCCTTCGCAAGCAGCGGGAGTATCGGCAAATAACGTGAGACCAGATAAAGCAACACAGCAGCAGAGAAAAACCAACCAATAATAAAATGCGCATAGGCAGAAAATTGGAAGTTCGCATCATTGTGGATCACTTTTAAAATCACTGTCGCGATCGCCCATGGTGGAATGGATAACACAGTGATAAGGATCAAACATAACGAAGCCAGTGTTTCACGCATCGTCCAGCGTGTCGGCCCAGTCTTACCTGTCATCCCAAATCGCATACACACGTTACCGATCCAAGCTAATGGAATCAAACCTAAAAACATGCATAAAAAAACCGCACGCAGCGGAATTAATTTAGCAAAGGGAACCCAACTAAATTTGACAATGAAAAAGACCAACATTGGCCATGCAAGCCCTTTCAATAGCTTCTTATAATCTTTTATCAATTTATACCCCTCTTCCCTAAATAACTCGTCGGTTGGCCTGGTGGAAGAACGCTCACTTTCACTGTCCCTCTCGCATTCCACCAATGAAACACGCCACCGGTTTGTGCGGTATTCGCACTCGTTGCTGATACCACTACTCTTTCCGCTCTTTGCATCTGTGATGCTGACTCACGCAATGTTGGTGCAGCGGACCTGTCTGCTGTTTGCGTCGTCGACGGTGGAACACTCACTGCTGGAGCATGCCGCAGTGCGACTAGAGCCGGAAACAGATCTTCTAATCGCATCGTCCCATGACGGAATGCAACGTTTTCTTTCAAAGATTTATCCAAGAGTTTCGTGAAACCCTTAAGCACTGCTGCACTTTCATCGGCAGGCAAATGAGACAGCTTAGGCTCAAATATAGCACGTGCTTGATGGAATGTCCTAAAGTCAAAATCATGTTTCTGGCGAACTAATCGTAGCGCATCCGCGGGCGTCACACCCAGCGCAACACAATCGTCCCAATTAACATACAACCTCACGAGCGAAGGAGGGGTGCCTATTTTAGTCAGCTTATCCGCCACTGCCTCGTTAAATCCTTTTTTTATTAATTCATAGAAGGCAATTTTTCTTACAAAGGCAAATTTTAAATTCGCTAATGTTGGATCCCCGTTTGAAGCCATTCCTGTGATTTTTCTCGCCGACAACATTTGTTCGCCGATCAATTTACTTCTCAACATATCAATCAGTTTTAGCTTTTCAATTCCGTCCTGACTTTTGTAAACATGAGTCATCATCGTCACACTGAAACCCACGTGACGCAGTCTTAAAAATAGCGCTTGATTTTCAGTTGCCATGTTAAAGAAAACGATTTCCAAATCCTGAAATGGTAAGCCGTTTCGTCCTAAGCCCAAATGTCTGATTGACTTCGCAAGCCATTCCGCTGGAACGTCATTGCCTGCAAGTTTAATGGTTTTTATAAAGAGATTTTTGCGTTCAGAAAGTGCAGTCATCGGACATTGTGTTTGCACAACTGCATCAAATGCTTTATATTGCTGAAATATCTCTGAAACACTTGCTGTGATATTTTTCTTCTTCAACATTTTTTTGACGAGCGGTTCATTTCTCAACACATCTAGCAGTTCTAGTATTTCAATACCATTATTGCTTTTGTAAACATGAGTTAACATTGCCGCACTAAAACCTACTTGCTGCAGTCTTACAAGCAACTCATTATTTTCTTTTTTCATGTTAAAAAAGACAAGATCTAAATCCTGGAATGAGAAGCTTCCCGATCCTGCTCTTTGGTTTTTAATATTTTCCTCGAGCCATTCGACGGGGTCTACGTCCCCTGCAAGTTCAAGGGCTTTTATCAAGAAAATTTTGCGATAAATGAGAGCAGTACCTTGACACTCTTTTTGCACGAGCTTATCAAATGCTTCATGTCTTGCCATATAAATGTTTATTGCAGTAGCTGAATTTTGCTCAGACATTAACAGATCAACTTCATCGTCTATTAAATGATAAGGCTGCAATTTCAGATTCGATAATTGATTGACGATAACCGGATCTCTTTCAACTTCTTTAGCGGGGGGAGGATTGTGCGCCGGGTCAGTGTTGTTAGCGTTTTGCGCGTACAAATTCACCTGATCAGCATTGAACAAGCTGTCGACATCCTCGTCTTCATCATTGTCTTCATCATTGTCTTCATCATTGTCTTCATCATTGTCTTCATCATTGTCTTCGTCATTGTCTTCGTCTTCATCTTCATCATTGTTCAATAGTCCATTGGCAGTATCAACATCTCTTTCATATTGGTCATGAACAATTTCCATCACCTCTTCATCGAGGGGAAGAAACGCAAAAATATCAGTGCTGACAGTGACATTAGGGTTTTGCGCGCCTAAATTTGCCTGACCAGTATCGAACAAGCTGTCGATATCATCGTCGCCAAAATCGAACGATGCATTAACACCCGATGCTCCGGCGTTATTTTGATATGGATTTTTCAAGGTATTCCTCGCAAACAAGTTATTTAGAGAACATCAAATGATTTCAGTAAGCTGACGCATTATATATCGGTTTACCCACAAAATCTATTGTGATAGCCTGGCAAAAAGGAGGAAAAGAGGGAAGCAGCGGGAATCATTGCAGATGGTTTAAAGTGCCACCGGATTCCGTGTTGGCACACGACGGGCAAATGTGATTAAAAAATGTGTATGGCTGCGCCACACACATTTTTTAACCACTTATTTGCCCCTACGAAGAAACACTGCCTCATGTCTCGATTCGTAGGGGCAAATAAGTGCTGAAAAATGCATACGGCGATAGCCTATGCGTTTTTAAGCACATTTGCCCGTCGTGTGCCAACACGGAATTCTTCCAGCAATGACAATAATTTATCGATTATCATTGAATAATGATTGACATTCGAAAATTCCGCCCCTATAATCCTCCCCATGCACACATTTTTAGGAGGAGTGCCAAGATGAACCGTATTCAAACAGTCAGTGCCCGTTTTCTAGCTCTATTCAAATTTCTCATTGTTTCCTTGCCAGGTCTGGCTATGTTTAAGTGGCTATGTATCAAAGCTCATTTTATGAAAAGTATGTTTATTCAGAACACGTTGATTGAGCCTTATCACGGCCCTGAGGGAGTCGTATATTTAACCGACGTATCGTGGACACCCTTAACACAATTCATTGCGCTATGCTCTGATATGCTCGCGTTGCTGCCGATCTTGGTTGGCTTATATGCGTTGATTCATATTTTTCAACACTATAAAAATGCGGAAATATTTAATATGGCCAATGCACGTTACTATCGATTGATTGGATGGATGTTCATTCTCGATGGATTGCTCACACGCTCACTGAGCGGTGGGATCATGACTATTGCTGTTACTTTGAATAATCCGCCAGGGCATCGTTACGTTACACTTCAATTCGGCTCACCCAATCTTGAAGCGATCTTTTGCGGCGCCGTTGTGATTGTTGTATCATGGGTCATGCTTGAAGCAGCGAAATTGCATGAAGAACAAAAATACATCGTATAAATAAGGAGATATCATGAGTATTATTGTAAACCTCGATGTCATGCTAGCGAAACGCAAAATGAAACTTCAAGATTTATCTGAATTAGTGGGGATTACGATTCAAAATCTTTCACTGCTTAAAACAGGGAAAGTCAAAGCCATTCGTTTCTCCACACTCGATAGCATTTGCAAACATTTGGAATGCCAACCGGGGGATATATTGGAGTTTAAAGAATAGTCATCCTATACTTGTGTTTTCCTATGACAGGAAAAGCAAACTATCAGGATGATGAAACCCCATGCGCATGTCTCGAGCCCTTGCATTGATCACGTTCAATTTATTGGGGACGTCCAGCTCATTTGCGGGGGCTCCCTTTCTAACCGATGATCCCGATGCTGGCACACCTCATGCAAGAGAAGTTTACCTCTTTACCCAGCTAGATTGGACAGATGTTGAAGCGGAAGAACCCTATTTATATTTACCTGCAGTGGAAGTTGATATCGGTATCTTTGAAGATTTACAATTGCATGCCACACTCCCTTACGCTTTCTTAACAACAAGTCTTACGTCGACACATAGCTTAGGCGATGTTGAAGTCGGCGCGCTCTATCGCTTCGTTCACGAAACTGATCATATGCCTCAATTAAGTTTTGCGCCCCGCGTACAGTTACCATCAGGGAATCCGAATAATGGCATCGGGAATGGTCGCCCTGTCACGCTCTTCCCGTTTTATGTGCAAAAAAGTTTTGGACCGTGGACAACCTATGGCGGCGGTGGATATGGAATCAATAAGGAAAAAGGAGAGCGTAATTTCCCGTTCGTTGGTTGGGTGGCGCAACATGATTTTACCGAAAAAATTACACTCGGGGCTGAACTTCATTTTCTCGGCGCATTGACAGACGAAGGTGCCACATCTACCGTCTTGAATTTTGGTGGTTATTATCATTTTAATAATCAATTGTCATTATTATTTTCTGGCGGGGGATCTATTCAGGGACAGTCACGTACTGTTTCTTATTTAGGAATACATTGGACAAGTGGGTAATAGATCCTTTTAATGCGACACAAAGTACCCAAAACAATAATAAGGAAAAACAATGAACACCTACTTTAAAAAATGACAAGCAAAAAACCAACACATTGATAAATAGCACTATTTATTTCTTGAAAAATATCGAATATCGGTATATAATAATCATGATTGAACAATTTAGCAGTAAAACTGCACAAGATATTTATGATGGCCTAGACTCCAAAAGTGCAAGACGAGCACCCATCGTCTTGCACCCGAAAATATGCAGGCTCTTTGACCGTTTAAATATTATTGAAGATATACTGGAACTAAAGATTCCACCTAGCAATAGACTTGAAAAATTGCAGGGTACACTTCAAGGATATTGGAGTATACGTGTCAATATTCAGTGGCGAATCATTTTTAAGTGGAACAATAATGCTGCTCATGATGTTGACGTCGTTGATTATCATTAGGAGGTTATTAACATGTTACCTAAACACAGACAACCCACTAGCCCGGGCGAAATGTTATTAAAAGAATTTTTAGAACCAATGGGTTTAACCCAAAAAGCATTCGCAAAACATTTGGGATGGACCTATGCACGACTAAATGAAATTATAAATGGGCGCCGCGGGATCACAGCATCCTCAGCGCTTGCTTTTGCCGATGCATTGGGAACAACACCTGAATTTTGGTTAAATTTACAATTGCAACACGATTTGTGGATGGGTTATCAAAAACATAAACCCATTCCACCCATTAATAATGACCAGCTTAATACGGAATAATTGATTTACTGAAAGCATACTTTACAACTCTCCTGAAAAAGTGTTACGGTAGAGATCACTGAAAAAGGAGAATACTATGGGTGGAAATAATCCAGGATCGAGTGGAAGCTCATCAACACAACCGCTATTGAACGATCAATATCAATCTACTGGCGTCGCTCCGCCGCCAAGCCCACCAATAATGTCCTTTTCTTCCCCACCAGGGGCGCCTCCCGCTTACCAGGTTCCGCCCCCATATGCAAATAAATTCAAAGGGGTTCCAAAAGAATTAATCGATGATGTGCGCAGTATACAAGCTGAGCTTAAAAAAGTAGGTATATTGCCAGAGCATCAAGCGCGAGTTTGTCTCGTATTAGACATATCATATTCAATGCAAAATCCTAATGAATTCTATTATGACGAGGCAAATGAAAAACCGGGACCCATTCTGACAGTTGTAAAACAAGCAGTCGTCACGGCAATGGCGTTTGACGATGATCAAGAACTTGATATATTTGCATTTGGCAACACAGCCAATGTAAACCCATATAAAGCAACCAAAGATAATTTTGCCGCAGTCATTGCTGATCAAATTATTGGGGAACATCCAGAAGTATCTATGCAATCACGAACCAACTACGCCGCAGCTATGCGTGCTGTACGTCAGCATTATTTTAATGACAATGGCAACAAAAACACAAAGAAACAAGATGATGTGCCAGTCTTTATGATTTTTGTTACTGATGGCAATCATAATATGGAAGAAGTAGCCGCAGCAAAACAATTCAGAGCATCGAGCTATGAGCCTATCTTTTGCAAAATCATTGCGCTTGAAGGGAAGGAAAAGTCTGAATTCCCATTTCTTAAAAATATTGATAAAGCTCCAACGCTTGATGACCCTTATCATAAAGATCCTTCAAAGGGTAAAGACCAAGTCCAGCCCCAGGATTGCAATTACATCGATAACGCAAATTTCGTGCTTCTAAAAGATCCTTCTGAGTTGACACCTGCCAAGTTGCTATGCGAATACCCACAATGGCTGTTGCAAGCACAAAAGGAGCGCTACGGCCATGTGCTCTTGACAGCGGATCAAAAGATTGACAAAAAGATTGTCAAAGACGGCATGCAAGATGCAGATCGTGTGGGTGAGCACAACCCAAAACGCTGCTGCAATCTTATTTAATTTAAGGAGTTATTCATATGTATCAGCAAAAAGAATCTAGCTCAACCAACGCACCTTTATTAACACAAAAAAAATGGAGTAAAGTTCCTAAAGAAATTGAGCAACATAGAAAAGCCATCGGTGGGACAATGGCAGATTACGGGATACTAGAAGGAACTAAAGCACAGGTCGGCGTTATTCTTGATGTCTCTGGCTCAATGACAGGACTATATAATAGCGGAAAAGTGCAAACGTTATTAAACAAAGCACTTGGCATGGCAGCCTGTTTAGACGACAATGGAAATATTGAAATATTCCCGTTCGGTTCAACATGCGCAAGCGATCCTGTTGTGGCAACGTTTGAAAACTTCAAAAGCGTGATTCAAAATGACATTCTGAGCAAAGGATATCAGGGCGGCACAAATTATGCAGAAGCAGTTAAGGCAGTGAGAAATCATTACTTTAAAGATGGAAAGACAACAACACAAGATGCTGTGTATATCTTATTTATCACAGATGGACAGCCTAATGATCCTGCAGCGATGAAAGTACAGTTCAGAGAAGCTTCACATTTGCCGATATTTTTCAAGATCATTACATTGACAGATAAGCCTACAGAATTTCCTGATTTAAAGGCTATCGACGAAGCCACTGACCACTTCATTGATAACTGCGATCATAAAAACTTAACCAATCCAGATAAGCTTTCGCCTAAACAGATGCTGGATGAGTTCCCGCAGTATTTGAATGAAGCTTATCAAAAAGGCATGATTACGGTGAAACCTCATTTACACGAGGCAATTGTCAACAAACCTCGTGAAAATGATGATGACAGCGTCGATGAAGAAGTCGCTAATAACAAGATTGACCAAGCTCAAGATGCCGGCAGCAAGAAATCACGCGGTGGTTGTTGTACCATGTTGTAGTTATATAAGGGGCGTTAGAATATAGCGCCCCAACTGCCACGCCGTATACGCTCTTGCTGAATGAATGATTTCAGCACCGCGAAGCGGAACAACATATTGATGCTGATACACCCTCTTCCCATCGATAAACCCTTCGCATGAAAACGTGATGCTTCCCGGCTTCATCTCTTTTGAAATTTTCGGCACTGCTGAAACAATGAATACATGCCCCTTCTCTGGAATTTTGTCTTTCTCAGCCGATACAATGTTTGGATGAGTTATCAATGGCGATGCTGGTTCTCCATTGACTTCATCAATCAAATATACTGTTTCAGCATGATCTTTCATAATATCACTCAATACTTCAAATGCATCTCTACGATCACGTGACACGCAATAATCATCCAACCGTGCATCTATCTTTGACAACGCCTCTCTATCTACAGTATTATTCTTTGCGATCACCTTAATCACTAAATAAGGATACGACCAGCGATACCCTGTTTCAAATCCATGTGGCTTTGCCATCGCATCAATCTCTTCCGCGATCTCGCCCTCCGATAAACCCATCGTGATCCACTGAAACCGTTCATGCTTATCAAAAAAATTTAATTCTCCCAGAACCTTCATGACTCTTGCATCAAATATCGGCCGACATTCTCTCGGCGGCCCAGGTAACATAAAAATATGCTTGCCTTTCCACTCAAGATGACACGCAGGTGCAGAACCATTCTCGTTAGGATAAATATCAGCACCTGCTGGAAATAACGCCTGCTGACGATTTGATTCCACCGCTTTCAAATTAAATAAAGCAAAGCGTTCTTGAATCATTCTCCATGAATGCTCATCAAATTTTAATTCGCTTCCAGTGATTTCCGAAACTGCAAACCGTGTGTTGTCATCAGACGTTGGGCCTAATCCGCCCGTTATTATCACCACGTCACTGTGCTCAAGCAAATATCGCAACGCAGTGCAGATTTCACTTTTATCATCAGACACGTGCACATGTTGGAAAATGTTCGCACCTTTATCGTGCAACGTAGATGCAAAATACTGACCATTCGTATCTTGCACCTCGCCCTCAATAATTTCATTGCCAGTGGCTAAAAATGATATTTTCTTGAGATCCATGTCTATTACCTCGCGGTTGTTACTCGCTCATGTCCTGATAAATCATTCACTGTTGTAATATCTTTAAATCCATATTGTTTTAATAATTCACGAACGCCTGCACCTTGCTCAAAACCATGTTCTAAGCAAATACGGCCGCCAGAGTTTAAATGCGTCACAGCACCTTCTATGATGCGTCGTAATATTGCGTATCCATCTTCTTCAGCAACTAAGGCATTGAATGGTTCAAAGCGGATGTCTCCGGTTAAATGATGGTCATCTTTCGCTAAATAAGGTGGATTGGATACGATTAAATCGAATGTTTCAGAAATGTTTTCAAAACAATCAGATTGACGTAACGTCACGTTCTTTAATCCGTGCCGCACGATGTTTTGTTGCGCGATGTTTAATGCAGATTCAGATATGTCAGTAGCGAGAATATTCCAGTCTGTTTTTTGCGAAGCAATGGCGCAAGCGATGAGACCGCTGCCGGTACCTAAATCTAACATGGTGGAAACCGAATCATTCGTGAGTGCAGTCTCAATCAAACATTCTGTATCTGGCCGAGGAATTAACACATCCGACGTGACGATAAACGACATTCCAAAACATTCTTTCTCACCGACCAAGTACGCAACAGGTTCACCCGCCAAACGTCGCGCAGATAATTCAATCCAATGATTAAATTCCGCACCAGTTAATTCACGATCATCAAAGGCATACAAATCAGCTCGCGATATATTCAGCGCATGTGCCAACAATACCTGCGCATCCAGCAAATCTAATCCATGATCATTTCTCAGAATCGATTTAACGTTCATCTTGTAACGCTGCTAATAGATCAGCTTGATATTCCTGTACCAATGCGCTGATAACAGGCTCTAAATGTCCTTCCATCACATCTTCTAGTTGATAAATCGTTAAATTAATACGATGATCCGTTAAACGCCCTTGCGGGAAATTATACGTGCGAATCCGTTCAGAACGATCACCCGTTCCCACTAAATCACGACGCGTATCGGCTTGTTCTTTTTCTTGCTTCTCACGCTCAACACGCAATAACCGCGCCTGCAATAATGCCATCGCCTTCGCACGATTCTTATGCTGTGAACGTTCATCTTGACACTCAACCACAGTCCCCGTCGGAATGTGTGTGATGCGAATCGCAGAATCCGTTTTATTCACGTGCTGACCACCCGCACCTGATGCGCGGTATGTATCCACTTTCAAATCAGCAGGATTGATATCAATCGCGCCGATTTCTTCCACTTCCGGCAACACAGCCACTGTACAGGTTGATGTGTGAATCCGCCCTTGCGCTTCCGTCGTCGGAACACGTTGAACACGATGCGCACCTGATTCAAATTTTAATTTCGCGTACACATTATCGCCCGCAACACGTGCAATGATTTCTTTGAACCCGCCTTTCTCCGATCCATTCTGCGACACAATCTCAACTTGCCAGCCTTGCCCGGCTGCATAACGACTATACATCCGAAATAAATCTGCCGCGAATAATGATGCTTCATCACCCCCAGCGCCTGCACGGATTTCAATGAAAATGTTGCGACTGTCATCTGGATCTTGCGGCAACATCAACGTTTGTAATGTTTTTTCAAGCTCCGCAATTTTATCATTCAATTCCAATAATTCTTCTTGCGCCATCGCTTTTAATTCCGGATCCCCTTCTTTCATCATCGCCTGTGCCGTGATGTGATCCGCTTGCGCTTGAACCCAAAGACGATAAGCTTGCGATACCGGCTCTAGCTGTGAATATTCTTTCGAATAATCACGAAACTTATCGGCTTTTGCAATCACCTCAGCATCTGATAGCAAACCTTGTAATTCTTCATAACGCTCGAGCACTCGCTCAAGCTTGCGTGCGATAGAAGGATTCATGCGGAATCTTTTTCCTTAGTGTTCGACAATAATTGCAATGTCGGTAAATGCAACAACTGATTGGTTAATGTATGCGCTAATTGCGCCAAAACTTCGTGAACGGGCTGACCGTGCGAAACGCTGCGTATCGCTTTCGCTAACGCAGCATCACGTAATTGTTCATGATGTTGACGATACGCGACGACTGTCGCAATATGAGGTTGCAATGCGTACCATTCGATATAACCGGCAACTTCCTTTTCAATGATCGTCATCGCATCTTTCACTGCTGATTGACGCGCTTCCATGCCCACTTTCACCACTTCTTTTAGCGCATCCATATCGTATAAATACACATCGTCTAAATACTTTATCTCAGGCTCAATGTCTCTCGGCACCGCCAAATCGATCATCACCATCGGTTTGTGTCGACGCGCTTTCATCACGCCTTCCACACAACCTTTACCGATAATAGGCACATCACTCGCCGTCGCGCTGACCACCATGTCAACTTCATTCAAACGTTCACGCATTTGCCCCAACGACACCGCTTGTGCACCGTATTCATCTGCCAACGTTTGCGCTTTCGATAATGTACGATTGGCAAAAATCATCCGCGTCACACCTTCTGCTTGAAGATGCTTCGCTGCTAATGTGATCATTTCGCCCGTTCCAATTAATAAAACAGCTTTTTGAGATAAATCAGCAAAAATTTGCTTCGCGAGTTTCACCGCAGCTGATGCTACCGAAATGGAATGTGCACCTATCGCTGTCTCCGTTCGAATAATCTTCGCTGCTTTAAATGTCATCTGAAATAAACGTGACAATAACTTGCCCGTGGTTTGCGCTTCTTGTGCTTTGGCATAGGCAAACTTTAATTGACCCAGAATTTGTGGCTCGCCCAACACCATCGAATCCAAACCCGCTGCCACAGACATCAAATGGTAAACCGCTTCTTCTTGTTCGTATCGATCAACCCTTGTGGCCCACTCCAATGCAGACAATCCCATCCAATCCATGAAAGCACCAAACACCTGCTCCGGGACATCCGTATCACAGATGATTTCTAGCCGATTGCACGTCGAGACCAGCACTACTTCGTTCGAATACCCCTTTAAAATAAGCAGAGCATCTAACAAACGTGCAGGCGATATAGCCACTTGCTCTCTTAACTGTGGTGGATGCCATAAACGAAAAGCGCCATAATAATTTCTTTATGAATCAATGTGTTAATTTTTGCTCACCCTAACCAGGCAAGCACGATGACATTTTACCTGATTTTCACTCAAGATAACACGGGATCGACAGATACATAGTGTATACCCACTATATAAGAGTGACACCATGCGATACATAACGACAATAAGTTTGAGCCTTGCAGTCTCGCTCACCCTGCTGACCTCATGCTCTAAAAACGAGGTTCCAACGCCAATGCCTAATAACGCTAATATCGGCGGAACCGACACGATCGACCAAGAAGCCGAGCAAAGCGCTACCTACCATTTTCTCGCCGGTGAAGTTGCCCTTGACCGCGATGCATACCAAGAGGCCTTAAACCAATACCTTTGGTTGGCCAAAAACATGCATGACCCTGTTTTCGCTGCTCGCGCCACCAGCATCG
>Ga0206795_1001_pt1 | contig 66042 bp, 59 predicted proteins | sample Alteio_BWOrgCont_71_FD_152872 | JGI IMG/M metagenome (GOLD analysis project Ga0206795, IMG submission 152872) | Enriched cells from forest soil in Barre Woods Harvard Forest LTER site, Petersham, Massachusetts, United States -... | ecosystem: Environmental > Terrestrial > Soil > Temperate forest >... | reverse complement strand
TCGACAGCACCAACTGGAGGTTCGGCAGGCAATGCAACCGTCGCCCAGGGGAAGAGGGTTTTTGATTCTCAAGGTTGCAGCGGATGCCACGGAGAGGCTGGAGTTGGTGGCCCTGGGCCAGCGCTGACTCATACTTCTAGTCAATATCCGCCAGCTCAATTGACGGCCGTTTTGAAAGCTCCCACTGCCAAGATGAAAGCTTCCGGCATGGGCCCGCTAAGTCTGAATTCTATTGATATGGGAGCTCTCGTTTCCTATGTAAGCAGCCTAGGGGGAACGTCAATCGGCCCCGCAGTGACACCGCCGTCTGCTTCGTTCTCACCTGCGCCAGCCGCAGCGGAACGATCTTCAACAGCAGTAGCATCGAAAGCATCGGCTGGAAATTCGGCAGGCGATGCAACGGTCGCCCGAGGGAGAAGCATTTTTGATTCTCAGGGCTGTAATGGATGTCACGGAGAGAGCGGGAGCGGTGGCACGGGGCCGGCGCTGGCTCATATTTCCAGTCTGTATTTGCCAGCTCAAATGGCAGCAGTTCAGATAGGCATCACAGCAGTTCTGAAGGCGCCCACTGCGAAGATGAAAGCTGGCGGCATGGTCCCGCTGAGTCTGAATTCTGCCGATATGGAAGCTTTGGTTTCTTACGTAAGCAGCGTTGGGGGAGAGTCGGTAGCATCTGCAGTGGCACCCTCGGCCTCTGCGTCCTTCTCTCCTGAGCCAGCGGCGTCGGGAACGGCTGCGGCAGCTGCCCAGTCGACAGCACCAACTGGAGGTTCGGCAGGCAATGCAACCGTCGCCCAGGGGAAGAGGGTTTTTGATTCTCAAGGTTGCAGCGGATGCCACGGAGAGGCTGGAGTTGGTGGCCCCGGGCCAGCGCTGACTCATACCTCTAGTCAATATCCGCCAGCTCAATTGACGGCCGTTCTGAAAGCTCCCACCGCCAAGATGAAAGCTTCGGGCATGGTCCCGCTGACGGTGAGTGCTGCTGATATGAAAACTCTGGTTTCCTATGTCATTAGCCTGGGGGGAACATCGACCACATCCACAGCGGCATCCCCAGCTGCCAAATCGTCCTCACCTGCACCAGCCTCAACGGGACAATCCCTAACAGCCACTTCGAAACCAGAGTCCAAAAAGAAAGGGATCCTTAGATGGCTTTTCTTACCATAACCAACCCTACCCGGTTACTCCGCTTTCGCGCCGGGGATCACGCACGCGTCGCCGAAATGATGTACATCGCGAAGGAACTCGAAAAGAGAGCAAAGCTGTCCTCTCGCGGCTTTTCTCATCACAATAAATCGGCCGTTGATCTGATTATTGGCAGGAGAACTGGGCCGACTAGTGCATGCGCCCGTGGCCGACAAGGATAAGAATCAAAATAATCAGTATGATCACGCTTACGCCGCCGACGGGGTAATAGCCCCAGTTCCTACTGTGCGGCCACCTTGGGAGACTACCCACGAGCGCGATGATGACCACTATCGTGAGAATGAACATCAGCATCATGGCTTAGCTTCTTCTTTGGCCGTAGACGTGGACTGCCTCAGGGCTTCTATTTCGGCGGATTCCGCGACGCGCGGCTTTGCCATTTCTTGTTTCACGGCGGCAAGCACTGCTTGGTTGGATTTCCTATCTTTATTGTTAGACATGTGTGGATGATGCCTTACGGGTAGAAGCAATACTGTGCCATTAGGCACAGCAGGAGCTCCACGCCAATGTGCCGTAGCCATTTGAAGCTGAGCTCAGCGGGACTGACGTCACAAACCGGCTTTCGACCGGTCAGGGATCGGCGTTTCGCATGACGAACGGCACGACCCAGCAGCTTAAAGAACCGGTTCTCCGCGCGATGTTTGTTCCCGCGCTTGTTGGCAGCGTCTTGTTGCAAGCGATCAACAACCCGAACTATTCGCTGGAATACGGTGGGACAGGAGTCGTGGGTACGACGAACGTCGCCATCGTGAAGATTTCTTCCCAAGCAACTAGGTCAGATTCCTTCGTCACTCCACAAACGTGGTACTTCGACGCGTCGACTGGGTTACCGCTACGGATCGATTACCGCCTGCCTGGCGAACGCGATTTTCGTGGATTTCTTCCAGCGACGTTGGACCTATCGTCCTATTCCGCGGTGGCGGGCGTGCTTTATCCGTTCCAATCGGTTGCAACCATCGCTGGCAGGCGAACAATCTCCACCACGGTCGCTTCGATAACCGTAAACCCGGCCATTCACTCTTCGACCTTTGATGCCGCAGGAGGCGCGCAATGAAAATCTCTTTGATCGTTCTCTTTCTTGTATTCGTATTCGCCTTTCCGGCGGCAGCGCAATCCCAATTTGAGCAAGGATTTGTCCCCTATTGGTCTTACCAGAACTCGGATGTCGATTCCGTGAACCTGGCGGCGGGCACTGTCATGGTAAACATCCCCTTCGTTTCCTACCCACAGCGCGGCACTGTCCCCGCATATTCCGCCTTTGTCCTTGGACAGAGCACATCATGGTTCATCGACTGGCATGACGACGGATTTGGCTATGAAGGCTATTGGACGCCCGACTCGGGCACCTAGAGGCCTGTCGTTAACTAGCAGAAACCAAAGGCAGAAAAAATGGCGGAGAGGGTGGGATTCGAACCCACGGTTGAGTTTCCCCAACACTCGCTTTCGAGGCGAGCTCTTTCGACCGCTCAGACACCTCTCCGCATGGTTTGTGTTTTCGCTAGCTTAGCAAACGCCCGATACCCTCACAACCACGTTCGCGTTGCGCGCGGTCTTCTCTGCGAGACGACGATTGCGGGCCGGAAAGCGGCCGGGCGAGGAACTTTTGTGGCTGGAAAGGCGTATCTACCTGAGGACGGAGGTGACCCATGGAACCGACAACGGAAAGGCCGCGGCGGGGACGATCCCCCGTAGGGCCGGTGATACTGATCTCGCTTGGCGTTCTCTTTTTGATGTTCAACTTCATCCCGGATTTCGATCCGTGGCCGGTGCTGGCGCGCTATTGGCCGCTGCTACTAATCTTTTTGGGCCTAGGACGGCTTTGGGACTACTACCAGGATCGCCAGCATCCCGACCAGCCAAAACCAGCGGTTCGCGGCACGAGTGTCGCCTGGGTGCTGCTATTCGTCCTGCTGGTGGCGGGGTCGTGGCACGCGCGCGGGCGATACGGCCACGGATTTGGACACGGGCACGCTGGATTTCGCGGCGAACAACAGAGTACGCAGTCGGTGGAACTGCAGGGAGCGAAATCGGTGAATGCGTCGCTCGAGATGCCTTCCGGAACGCTGACAATTTCAGGCGCAGACAACGGTAATGCTTCGCGGCTGCTGGATGCCGACTTTCATTATGGACGCCGGGGTCAGCCGAAGGTGGACTACACGGTCTCGGGTGACAGCGGCCAGCTGAACATTGGACAGGAAAGTGAAGAGATACACGTCGCTGGCGGAGACGACGGCGATTGGGACTTGAAGTTTGCGCCAGGAGTTCCGCTGGATCTGAAGATCGAGCTCGGAGCGGGCCAAGGCGATCTGCGTTTGAAGGGGATGGATGTGGGCCGATTGGACGTCGAGGTGGGCGCGGGCGAGTTGAATCTGGACTTGACCGGGGAACGCAAGCGTAACCTGACGGCAGACATCGAGGGCGGCGCGGGGACCGCGACGATCCGATTGCCCAAAGATGTCGGAGTGCTGGTGAACGCATCGGGCGGGATTGGTTCGATTACCACTTCGGGTCTGAAACGCGACGGCGATGCGTATGTTAACGACGTCTACGGCAAAACGGCAACGTCGATTGATATGAAGGTAGAAGGAGGCGTGGGCCAGATCCGCCTGGAAGCAGAGTAGACGCGTTACTCAATCGCGCCAATTCCGACGGTTGGCTTTGACAGCCGCGCATGGCTTCGTTAGGTTCAAAGAGGGCGCACGGTTCTCCCATGCGTTCGAACCCACCGACAGGAGCCGAGCTTGCCGCGACCGATCATCACGCTAACGACGGACTACGGGACGAGCGACCATTTGGTTGGGGTGATGAAGGGCGTCATCCTGACCATCAATCCCGAAGTTCAGATTATCGACATCACGCATCACGTGCTGGCGCATGACATCCTGGACGGTGCCCTGGCCATTGGCCAGGCGTACAAGTATTTTCCTCCCAAGACGATTCACGTCGTGGTGGTCGATCCGGGCGTGGGCACCGCTCGTCGGCCCCTCTTGGTGGCGGGAGATCAACACTACTTCGTCGCGCCGGATAACGGGGTGCTTTCCTCCGTATACGACCGGGTGGAGTCGCTCTATGCCTGGAATGTGATCTCCGAACACTATTTTCGTCAGCCGGTCAGCAAGACGTTTCAAGGTCGGGATATCTTTGCGCCTGTGGCGGCGTGGCTTTCGAAGTCATGGCAGACTTCGTCGTTTGGCGAGGCCATCACAGACTTCGCGCGATTTGCCATTCCCAAGCCCAAGGTGGCGGGAAATGCGGTGACAGGAATCGTGTTGCGAGTCGACACTTTCGGAAATGTGATCACAAACGTGACTCCGCAGGATGTACCCGCCCTCATAGCCACGGACGGAAAGTTCAGCATCCGCGCGGGCACCGTCACAATCAAGAAAGTGGTGGGGACTTTTGCCGACGCCACGGCGAGTGAACCGGTGGGAATTATCGGATCGAGCGGATATTTGGAAATTGCGTTGAACAAGGGCAATGCCGCGCGGACGTTGGGCGTGACCCGCGGGACCGAAGTGAGGGTCGAAGTAGAATAGGTTCTCACCGCAGAGACGCAGAGAAGGCAGCAAGAAACGTCGCCCCGCCAGACGTAGTTCCCTCCCCTGGGGTCGCGTAGTACCAGAAAAACAGTACTCCTCTACCATCGCCCGGTAGCAACATCTCCCCTAATCTCTTCTTTGATCGAGTCTGCAGGTAAAGCAACTAAATATAACGAAGATAGGATTCTCATGAAACGAGTCGCATTGCTTCTCGCTCTCGCTTTTGCCTTGGTTGCGTTGCCCGGTGCGCCGGCTTACGGCGATGCAAGTCAGTCGGGTTGTGAACATAGCCACGGAAAAGCGGACGGCTGCTATAACGGTCCGGTAACGGTGCCGGAACCCAACAGCTTCGCTCTGCTAGGCGTTGGGCTGGCCGCTGTTGGTGGGTTAGCGGTTGCTTTCAAACGCAAACGACTCGTACAGAATTAGGCTGTCCCGATTAGCAATCCAGTATTGGTGTGCGTCCAATGCGCCTGGCTGAGCCCGGGCGCATTGGCATTTCTGGCACCTTCGAAATCGCTCCTGCAATCTCCGCTCTGCTATATCTCCTCTCTTGCTGAGAGAATGTGGTTAGCGATTCAGCGAAGCGATCATCAGGTAGGAGCGCATGCGCGGGTCCATCCAATCGCGCAATGCGTCGCCGAGAAGATTAAAAGCTAGGACAGCCGTCATTACGGCAAGTGCCGGGAAAAGAACCAGGTGCGGTGCGTCGAAAAGATGACTGCGTGCATCGTTGAGCATGGCGCCCCAACTCGGCATGGGGGCAAGGACGCCGACTCCCAGGAAGCTAAGTGTGGACTCCGCCAGAATCGCGCCTGCCATCGAGATGGTCGCCTGCACCAGCACCGGCGGCAGGATGTTCGGGAGCAAGTGGCGTAGCAAGATGCGCGCCGGCGAAGCGCCGAGCGAGCGCGCCGCGAGGACATATTCCATTTCTCTCGCCTGCAGAACTTGCGCGCGAGCCAGACGAGCGTATCCCGCCCAACCGGTAACGATCAGCGCCAGAATCACTTTCCCGATGCCTGGGCCCAGAAAAGCCGCGAAGGCGATAGCCAGGAGAATGCCGGGAAAAGACAGAAAAGCGTTGATGAGAACGACGTTCGCGAAACGGTCGAACCATCCCCCTGCATAGCCTGCCAGCGCGCCCATGGCCAAGCCGAAGAGTCCCGCCCCTAACACTACCGAAACGCTGACGAGCATCGAGATGCGCGCACCATAGATAACGCGCGACAAAATGTCCCGGCCGAGTTCGTCCGCGCCCATCCAGTGCGCGGCGCTTGGCCCCGCGAGACGCTCCGGCAAGTTCTGCGCGGTGGGGCTTGCAGGTGCGAGCCAAGGAGCGGCCAGCGCAACCACGATAAGAAGCACGGTGAGTGCGAATCCTAAGCGTCCCGGCCCGCTCTGTCGCAGAAATTGACGGAGGGCGCTCATTCGAAGCGCACCCGCGGATCAGCCATGGCAGAAACCACGTCGGTCAGGAGGTTCACGAAAACATAGGAGACAGCGATAAGCAGAATGCATCCCTGTAGCAAGGGATAGTCGCGAGCGCCGATAGCCTGCACGGTCAGGCGACCGATGCCCGGCCAGGAAAAGATCGTCTCAGTAACGATGGTGCCGGCCAGCAGGGTGCCGAATTGCAGGCCGAGAATCGTGAGGATGGGAATCAAGGCGTTGCGAAAGGCATGGCGAAACAGCACTGCAGAGTTGGAGAGGCCCTTAGCGCGGGCGGTACGCACGTAGTCGCTGGAAAGCTCTTCGATGACTGCGGCGCGCACCATACGAGTCAGAATAGCAGCGAGGGCGGCGCCCAAGGTGATCGCAGGCAATACGAAATTTGCCGGCCCGTCGCGGCCGGAAACCGGAAGCCATCCGAGGAGAACGGAGAAAACTAAGATCAGCACAGGACCGAGGGCGAAATTAGGCACCGAGAGGCCCAGGAGCGTGAAGAAGCCGACGGTGTGGTCGGTCGACGAGCCGCGGCGCTCGGCAGCCAAGATGCCGGCGGGGATAGCAATCAGCGCGCAGACAAGAAGAGCGATAACCGCGAGTTCAATGGTGGCGGGATAGTGGGACAAGATTACGCGCGTTACCGGCTGGCCGAAACGAAACGATTCGCCGAGATCGCCGTGAGCGATGCCTGTGAGGTAGTGCCCGTACTGCGACAAGATCGGACGATCGAGGCCCAAGGCGTGCCGCAGCGCGATGATGTCTTCGCCGCGCGCACCCTCGCCGAGCATCTGCTGAACAGGATCGCCGGGAACGATGTGCGCCAGCAGGAAAATCATGGTGACGATCACCCACAGGGCCGGTACGGCCAGGGCGAGTCGCAGCAGAATATGGCGGATCATTTCTCGCGATGCTCTCTAGCGAGGGTAGGTGATGCAACGCCGGCCGATTTCGTGGCAACTTCATCTACTTCCCCAAGAGCTTTGCCGAGCGGCGGATTAAGCGGCGTTATCTTTACCCGCGACACCCGGCGATGATCTACATCCATCACCGTGAAGCGGTAGCCCTGCGCTTCGAAACTCTCCCCGCCGCGAGGGATAAAGCCCAAGGCGTTCAGGACGTAGCCACCGACCGTTTCGTAGGACGGATCCTCGGGCAGAGAAATATTGTGCTGCGCCTCAAGCTCGCGAATTTTCACCGCAGCATCAACGATCATCCCGCCGCCAGGCAGAACCAAGGGCCGCTCGACCACGTCGAATTCGTCGTGAATCTGGCCGACCATCTGTTCAAGGATATCTTCGAGAGTGACCAAACCGAGAATGCTGCCAAATTCGTCGACGACCATGGCTAGGCCCGTGCGTCGGGAGCGGAACTCGACCAAGAGCTCGCTCGCCGGCTTGCTTTCCGGAACAATTAGGACATCGCGCAAGAGTGCCGCAAGCCGGAAGGGGGCCAGGGCGACATCTTCGCCGCCGGCACGATGGCTGTGCTCGAGCAGAACCCATACAAGATCTTTGATGTGCACGAAGCCGACGATGTGGTCGAGCGACCCCGAATAAACGGGCAGTCGAGACCGCTGCGTGCTGGCGAACATGCGCATCGTCTCGTCGAGCGTGGCGCCTACGGGCAGCGCGTGAACGTCAGGGCGCGGGACCATCACCTCGCGCACTTGCACTTGGCCGAGCTCGATGGCGTTTTGGATGAAGCGCACTTGCGCAGCTGGTAAGAGCCCGCGATCGCGCGCCTGCTGCACCAAGACCTGAAGCTCCTCAGTCGACCGAATTAGCGTGTGACTGTGTGGCGCAACAACTCCCAAAGCCGCGACTACTTTTTCGGCGGCGCCGTCGAGGAGATCGATGGCCCAGCGGAAGGTATTCAGAAACCAGTAAAAGGGCCGCGCGATGATAAGAGTGACACGTTCGGCGCGTGCCAAGCTCAGGCTCTTCGGAACAAGCTCCCCGAAGATGACCTGCAACACAGTGAGCAATCCAAAGACTACGACCAGAGCCACTGCATGCGTGAGCACGCCGGTCCAGCGCCCGCCAAAGCGCTCGACGATTGGGTGGACGATGGCGGAAAGTGTGATCTCGCCCAAGTAGCCGAGAGATAGGCTGGCAATGGTGATGCCTACCTGAACTCCGGAGACGACGCGGCCAAGATCGCTGAGCAGGATCTCGACGATACGGGCGCGCGGATCGCCTTTCTCTACCAATTGCCGGATGCGGGACAGGCGGACGGCGACAAGCGAGAACTCCACGGCGGAGAAAAACGCGTTCATGCTGATGAGGAAAACGACACCGAAGATGTGAAGGGTGCTCACGGTACGGGTCTTATGGGCGCCGCTCCCTACGAAGATTCGAGCCAAGGCCCATGCGAGCATTACGTTCGGCAGACTTCCCTTTTGGCACGCTCAGCGAATTCCATTTTTCCCCAGCAAAGTGCTTGGCCAAATAGACAATCTGGCCGACGTGATACACGGTGTGGGCGAGAGAGCGCCCAATCGCCTGCACCACTGAGTGCGGCTCCGTGCGGATTAGAACGGAGCGAGTCAGGTCGGCGTCGGTGAGATGACCCAAGGAGTCAAAGAGGATTTTCCAACCGGCCTCCCACAGGGCGACAATCTCGTCCCTGGTCTGCGGCGGAGTCTCGAACTCACTGTCGCGATTGCGATCGGGCTTTTCGCCGTCTGTAGTAAGAAAGTCGCTCCACCGGGAGCGCATATTGCCGGAGAGATGCTTTACGATTGTTGCGATTGAGTTGGACTCGTGGTCAAGTGTGGCAACGAGCGCAGAGTCGGGCGTTTGCTCTATGGCGCTGGTGCCAAGCTTTTTGTAGTAGTGCAACAGGTCAGTCGCGTCCTTCAGAAAGGACGTGGTGAATTCCGTTGGCATGGCTCGATTGTGCCTGTGAGTGCAGCACAGCACAAGAGGTGAGCCGGGCGAACTGTGCTTGGCGCGTTGCGAGGTTTCAGTGCGTGCGCTAGAATGACCGCCGCATGCCTGCCACGCCAAACAAAGCGCCCGAGGCTCCTCGCAAGGGAGATTTTGAGAAATCGCTCACGCGCCTAGAAGAAGTCGTCAAGCGACTGGAAAGCACGGAGCTTTCACTCGATGAAGCGATGGGGCTTTTCGAAGAGGGCATGAAACTCTCGCAGGAGTGCCAGAAACAACTGGAAGAAGCCGAAGGGCGCGTCGAGATCCTGCTGAAGCGAGCGGATGGCAAGATCGCCGCGAAGCCATTCGAGCCTGAAGATGAGTCTTCGTAGAAAGCCGTGTCCTCCCAAGGCATATCTGGCACCGTCCAGGCACGAGGCATGAAAATTCCCGATTTCTTCCAGGCAGACCAAGCTATTATTGAGGCCGCGCTTGAGAAACTCCTGCCGGCCGAAGACGTGCAGCCTCCTTCGATCCACCGCGCAATGCGTTACAGCATCCAGGCGGGCGGCAAGCGGATTCGCCCGATTCTATGCCTGGAAGCGGCGCGCATGTTCACAGAGAAACTGGAAGGGGCCGTGCAGGTCGGATGCGCCCTGGAGTTTATTCATACTTATTCGCTGATTCACGACGATCTCCCGTCGCTCGACAACGACGACCTGCGGCGCGGCAAGCCGACGAATCACAAGGTATTCGGCGAGGCCATCGCGATTCTTGCGGGCGATGCCCTGCTTACGCTCGCGTTTCAGACGCTGGCCGCTGCTCCTTTTGATTCGAGCGAGCGAGTGAGAGTAATCGCCGAGGTTGGCGCTGCAGCGGGGACGGTGGATGGCATGGTCGGCGGGCAGGTAGCGGACCTCGAAGCGGAAGGCAAGCCGCTGGATAAGGCTACGCTCGAATATATTCATCGCTCGAAGACCGCGGCACTCATTCGCGGATCCATCGTCGCGGGTGCAATCGCCGGAGGCGCCGCCGAAGAAGACGTATCGCGCCTGCGCGGATTTGGCGATGCCATCGGATGGGCGTTTCAGGTTGTGGACGACATACTGGATGTCGAAGAGTCCTCCGCGGCGCTCGGAAAGACAGCGGGTAAGGATCAATCTCAGAAGAAGGCGACCTATCCTGCGCTGTACGGGATGGAAAAATCTCGCGCCATTGCGGCCGAGCTTGAGGCCAGCGCCCGCGCCGAGATTGCTCCCTTCGGAGCGCGCGCGGACCACCTTTTGCAGTTGGCGGAGTTCCTGATCGCACGGCGATCTTAGTTCCCTGCTACACCCGGTAGCGATGCCTGCCCAACCTACTTCCGAGAATTCCCCAAAGAGAAATCGTAAGCCCGGCAAGGAGCGCCTGGACGTTCTGCTGGTCTCGCGGGGCCTCGCCGCTTCCCGAGAACAGGCGCAAGCACTGCTCCTAGCCGGCGAGGTGCGCGTCAACGGCGCGACGGCCGGGAAAGCGGGCAGCCAGATCGCCGCTGACGCGCGCATCGAACTCGCGGGCGAAGGCCTACGCTACGCGAGCCGCGGCGGATTGAAGTTGGAGGGCGCGATTGAGGATTTTGGAACCAGCTTGCAAGACAAAGTGTGCCTGGACATCGGAAGCTCGACGGGCGGATTCACCGATTGCATGCTGCAGCACGGAGCTGCCAAGGTATATGCCGTGGACGTTTCGACTGACCAATTACGCTGGAATCTGCGCACCGATGGCCGGGTGGTGATGGTCGAGCGAAATGCGCGGTACCTGCAGGCGGCGGACATTGGTGAGGAAGTGGATTTCGTCACCGTGGATGTGTCGTTCATCTCCGTGACGAAGGTACTGCCTGCGATTGCGCCGCTGGCGCGGGCCGGCGCCGACTTTCTGATCCTCGTAAAGCCGCAATTCGAGCTCGAAAAGCGCGACATCGGCAAGGGCGGAATAGTCCGAGACGAGGCGTTGCATCGAAAAGCCATCGATCGCGTGCGGGCGGCCGCGGCCGAAGCCGGAGCCGGTCTGCATGTGGAAGGCGAGCACCCCAGCCGCGTGAAGGGCGCCGAAGGAAATCAGGAGTATTTTCTGCACGCGCGGCGGCTGAGTTAGCATAAAATCGGCCACATACTGATGATTCGTGCCGCCGGAATTGTCTGCAAGCCCGTGCAGAAAACCGTAGCCGCCGTGGTTCCGCCACTGATCGCGTGGCTGCGAGAACGCGGCATCGACGTATTCATCGATCAGGAAACGCAGGGTTGCATCCAGCCGCCAGAAAAGGCGCTCACACGCAAAGCTCTGGCGGAAAACATCGACTTGCTGATCGTCCTAGGCGGCGACGGAACGCTTCTTTCCGCCGCCCGCGCGCTAACCAGCTGCGACATTCCGATACTAGCGGTCAACCTGGGCGGGCTGGGATTCATGACCAGCGTGACGCTCGATGAGATGTATCCGCTACTCGAGCAGGTGCTGGCGGGCCAGCACCGCGTCAGCCGGCGGATGATGCTTGAAGCAGACATTTTTCGTGAAGGACAACCCCCCGAGCGGCAGCGTGCGCTCAATGACGCAGTGGCCAACAAGGCGGCGCTGGCGCGCATGCTTGACTTTGACGTCTACGTGGACCGGGAGCACGTGGGGCGATACCGCGCCGACGGAATTATCGTGGCCACGCCAACCGGCTCGACGGCGTATTCGCTGGCTGCCGGAGGGCCCATCATCGATCCCCACATCGACGCTTTTGTAATCACTCCCATTTGTCCGCATATGCTGACCAACCGGCCGCTGGTGATTCCTGATTCTTCGTGCATTGAGTTGGACTTTGCGCCGGCGCAAGAGCCCGTCTACGTGACGCTTGACGGCCAACTGGGTTTTCAGCTTCACGCAAAAGATCGTGTGACCATCACGAAATCCGCCAATCGAGTGTGCCTGATCCGGCCCCCGAACAAGACGTACTTCGAGATTTTGCGCAGCAAACTGCGATGGGGTGAACGGTAGGCGTTGCCGCGGCCGAGTGACCGGGACGCGGAACCTATTGGACCTTTAGAATCAGGAGCGTGCGGTCGTCGGTGGGATGCTGGCCACCGGAAAAGCGGTCAGCGGCTTCGAGGATGCTGTCGGCAATTTCGTCCACCGGCAGATGGCGGTTCTTCGCAATCAGGTCCGATATCCGCGCCTGGCCGAAAAATTCCCCATTCGTCGCCTGTGCATCTCCAATCCCATCGGAAAACAATGCCAGAACGTCGCCAGGATCTAGAATGTAGCTCCGTTCCTCGTAAGTGCTTTCCTCAAAAATCCCTAGCGGAAAACCGGAAAGCGCAATTTTTTCGCAGTGGCCTGCATGGCAAAGAATCGGCTGCTCCTGGCCGGCATTGGCTACCCGCAGGCGCCGCTTAGCCTGGTTCCAAGTGGCGAAGCAGAGAGTCATGAAGCGGCCCTCGATCAGGCGCTCGCCGAGAAAGCTGTTAATCGCCCGGAGCATATTGGCGGGCCGGGGCTTGCCGGCTCCCAGGCTGCGCAAGGTTCCGACGGCAACTGCCCCATAGAGGGCCGCGGCGCTGCCTTTGCCGCTCACGTCGCCGAGCGCAACGCCAAGATCGCGCGGGCCGTAGCGAAGAAAGTCGTATAAGTCGCCGCTTAATTCGCGTGAGGAAACCACGCGAGCGGCGATCTGCAGTCCAAACTCCGGTCCAGGAATGGGGGGCAGCAAAGCGCCCTGAATGCGGCGGGCGGCGTTGAGATCACGTTCCATGCGGCTTTCGTCCCGGGCCACCTGTTCGTAAAGGCGGGCGTTCACGATGGAAACCGCGAGGTGCGCGGCGAGAATGGCCAGTACCTGCACATGGTCGGGAGTAAAGTAGTTGAGCTGCGGGCTTTCCAGGTCCATTACTCCGACCACCTGGTTTTTATATAGCATGGGCACAGCAAGCTCGGAGCGCGTTTCGGGATTCAGCATCCGATAGCGTGGATCGAGGGACACATCCGGCACGGCTACCGCGCGGCGGAGCTTAGCGGCGGCGCCCACAATGCCTTCGTGGGCCGGCACGGCGGATTTTTCCTGCACGCGCTGGCCGAACTTCACGGTGACACGATGGCGAAAGACGTCGCTCGTTTCGTCGTAGAGTAGAATGCTGAATATCTGATAGTCGATCAGGCGCTTGGCTAACTCAGCGGCGCGCCGCAAGACCTCTTCCACCTGCAAAGTGGCGTTCATCTCACGCGAGATTTCATTCAGCAGCAGCAGAGTTTCCGCCTGCTTCTGAACGCTTTCGAATAGGCGCGCGTTCTCCACGGCGGTGGCAATGCGGCTGGCCACGAGCGTGAGGATGGCTTGTTGGGTGGGCGTGAAGTAATCGCGCTGGCGGCTTTCAATATCGACGACGCCGATCACACGTCCGCGCACAATGAGCGGGACAGCCAGTTCCGACCGTACTTCCGGAGCGGCAGCCAGATAGCGGGCATCTTTCTGCACGTCCCCCACGCGAATCGCCTGCCCGATGGCCGCAGCGGCGCCGATAATGCCGTCCCCCATGGGAATTCGCCAATGACTGACCACCTCGGGACGATGGCCGATCGCGAACCGGATGAAGAGTTCGTTGGTGCTTTCGTCGACGAGGAGCACCGCGAAAATTTCGTAGTCGACAAGGCGCTTGACCTGCGCCGCAGCCCGCGACAACACTTCGTCCAGGTTGAGCGACGAATTGATTTCGTGGCTGATCTCAGCCAGGACGGCGAGCGTCTCGGGCGGGAAGTCGAGCACCGAATTGAGTTCGGACAAGGTCATTGAGGGCAAGGCGGCCACACGTTCGGCGACGCCGACTTAGAGATTATGGTGCGCGACAGCGAACCCCCGATTTTCGCTGCTCCTAGACCGCTTCTATCCGTTCCATTATATGGGATGACGGCGAGCTTGGGATACCGCGGTTAGAGGCCAGGAACATCGCTCAAAATGCACAGGTCTTTCAAATTCCTGTATCGCTCCGCGTAGTCAAGCCCATAACCAACCACGAAGTGATTCGGAATCTTGAAACCCCAATAATCCGGCTTGACCGGCTTCAACCGGCGCGCGGGTTTATCGAGCATGACGGCCACGCGCAAAGCCTTGGGCCTGCGTTGCCGCAGAATACGTAGCAGGTAGCTGAGGGTCAACCCGGTGTCCAGGATGTCCTCCACCAGAATGACGTTCAGACCTGCGATGCGTGTATCCAAATCCTTCACCAAACGTACCTGTCCGGACGATTCCTTGCCCATGCCGTAGCTCGATACGGCAATGAAGTCGAGCGAAGTCTCCAAATCGATCTCTCTCGCGACGTCACAGAGGAAAAAACTCGCGCCTTTGAGCACACCGACGAGATGCACGCGCTGGCCGCGAAAATCGCGCGTGATTTGCTTGGCTACAGCGCGCACACGCTCGTGAATGGCTCCGCGGCGAATCAATATCTTCAGTTTTGGACTCTTTGGCTTCATCAAGGTTCCGTCAGGATTTCGTTAGGTTTCGTCATGGTCACTTTAACCCAGTGGGAATTGAGCGACAATGGTGAAGACGTGCAATTTTATTATCGGAGCAAGGACGTATCATGAATCCACTGACTCTTTCCGGGCTCTTTGCGGTAACTGCAATGTTGATTTTCTACGCTTTCGAGAAGCGCAGCTCGTGGTTCATTCTGGCATTCGCGGCATCCTGCATCCTCGCGGCCGTGTATGGATTCCTGCAGGGAGCATGGCCGTTCGGACTCGTGGAATCGGTTTGGTCCATAGTGGCTCTGCGAAAATGGTGGCATGCTCACCGCGGCGAACAAGTGTCCTCCTCGCACTAAGACAGCCCAATCACGCGGCCGGTTTCCACATCAAGGTCTATATGATAATAGCCCGGACGAGTCGCCAGTCCCGGCATGGTGCTCATCGCGCCGAGTAGCGGATAAAGAAATCCAGCGCCAACACTCGCACGAATGTCGCGCACCGGAACGATGAAGCCGGTGGGCGCGCCCTTCAGGTTCGGATCGTGGCTGAGGCTCAGATGAGTTTTGGCCATGCAGATGGGAAGTTTGTCGAAGCCAAGGCGATTGTAGAGAGCGATCTTTTTTTCAGCTTCGGGCGCGTATTTGACGCCCGCACCGCCGTACATCTCTCGCACTATGGTTTCAATCTTTTCCTCGATGCTAAGGTCAAGCGCATAGAGGAAACGAAAATTGCTGGGCTGTTCGCAAGCGGCGATCACCGCCTTGCCGAGAGCTACGGCCCCCGCGCCTCCCTGTGCCCAATGGTCGGTCATCACCGCGTCTTGCGCATCGGCTTGGAGGGCCAAGCGGCGAACGAGATCAATTTCCGCAGGTGTGTCGTCTTTGAAGCGATTGATGGCAACGACCACCGGAATGCCGAAGAGCCGGGCGTTTTGCACCATTTTCACTAGGTTGGAGCAGCCCTTTTCGAGGAGAACAAGGTCCTCTTCGGTATAAGCGGGATCGAGCGGCTGCCCTGCAACAACCTTCGGACCGCCGCCGTGCATCTTGAGTGCGCGGATAGTGGCTACCATCACCACGCAATCGGGCACCAACCCGCTATACCGGCACTTGATGTTGAAGAACTTCTCCATCCCGATGTCCGCGCCGAACCCCGCCTCGGTCAGAACGTAGCCCTCGGGGCCGACGAGCTTGAGCGCGATTTGATCTGCCACGATAGACGAATTGCCGTGGGCGATATTCGCGAACGGTCCCGCGTGCACAAATGCGGGCGTCCCCTCCAGCGTCTGCATCAGGTTGGGCTGGATGGCGTCTTTCATCAGCACAGTCAGCGCGCCACCGACGCCAAGGTCATCTGCTGTGATGGCTTCGCCCGCACGACTGGTTCCGATCACCATGCGGCCAAGACGTTCGCGCATGTCGCCCAAGCCGGTGGTGAGCGCCAAAATAGCCATGATTTCGCTAGCGACCGCGATATCGAAGCCGGTTACGCGAGTCATGCCCTTTTCCTCCGGGCCTTGACCGATAGTGATTTGCCGGAGCATGCGATCGTTGGTGTCGACTACGCGTCGCCAGGTAATGCTCGTCGGGTCGATATCGAGACGCGCAAATCGGCTGCGCTCCTCGGCGGTGAGCCGTGCGGGATCGGACTTGGCAATACCGAGCTTTTTCAGGCGGCGCAGCATCACAGGAGCAAAATGGCGGGTACCGTCCTTCGACGCGGGGCAGAGACGATCGAAAAGGGCTTCGTCGGTTTGCGCCGCCTCGTGAAACATGCGCGTATCGATGGCCGCCGCGAGCAGATTATTCGATGCTGTTATGGCGTGAATATCCCCCGTCAGGTGGAGGTTGAAGTCCTCCATGGGAATGATTTGGCTGTAACCGCCGCCGGCCGCGCCACCCTTTATGCCAAAGGTCGGACCCTGGCTCGGCTGGCGCACGCAGGTGAACACTTTCTTGCCGAGATGTGCGCCGAGCGCCTGGCTTAGTCCAACCGTCGTAGTCGTCTTCCCTTCCCCTAGCGGAGTGGGAGTTATGGCGGTGACCACGATGTATTTGCCGTTGGGAACGTCGCGAAGACGGTCCCGAATGGAGAGATGCACCTTGGCCTTGCTCTTGCCGTAAAGTTCCAACTCGTCGGCGGCGATGCCGGCTTCGGCGGCAATGCGCTCAATGGGAAGCGGCGCAGCGGCCTGGACGATCTCGATGTCGCTGGGAACACGCGACAGGACGTCCGCCAGCTTGTGCGGCATGCATTCTCCGTTGGAGCCCTAAGATTCCACTGTGATTTGCGGCTGACAAGACGAGCGGATACGCTACATTTGGGTTCGCACGCTGTCAAGCGAAGCTCAATCGTTGTCAGCCAATATCACGATCAACAGACGGTAGCGAGCTCGGGTATTTCATCGAGAGGAGATCCAGCGTGAGCGTTCCGAAGGCGCCGGAACCCTGGCTGCGTGGAACGGGCGGTGAACTCCCGGCGATTCCCCGTGCCGTGGTGCACGCGCTCGAGCTGGCGAGTGAAGACATCGACCGCTGGTGCGGCGGGCTAACGGACGAAGAGATCAATGCGCGGCCAGTGGACTCCCACCTGTCGCATTTCACTTGCGGCATATCGCTCGGAGCATCGACCACCTGCTCACCTATGCGGAGGGGCGCACTCTCGACGAGCGGCAAATGGCCGGGCTGAAGACAGAGCTGGATGCCGGAGGGACGCGTGCGACCGTGTTCCCCGAGTTCGCCGCCGGACTAACCTCGGCCATCGCGCGGGTCAAAAGTATTGACCCCGCGCAGTTCGAAGAACGGCGTGGGGTGGGCAAGAGGCAATTGCCAACGACCGTCGGCGGCCTCCTCGCGCACGTGGCCGATCACACGCAGCGACACGTCGGGCAAGCAATTATCACCGCGAAGCTTGTAGCTGCAGGACGGACGCCCTCGGCGAAAAGCGCTAACAATTGATTACGGTTCGATGATCTGATTGCGCACCGCGTAGCGGACAAGCTCCGTCACGGTGTGCAGTTGCAGCTTGCGCATAATGTTGGCGCGGTGAGTCTCCGCGGTTTTTACGCTGATGCATAGCGACGATGCCACTTCCTTGCTGCTCTTGCCTTCGGCGAGCAACTGCACGATTTCCCGCTCGCGGGAGGTCAACCGCTCGCGAAGCGTAGCGGGTACATGCGCGCGAGTCGGGGACCCTCCCATGTTCAGATTTCCCAGAATGACCTCCGTTGCGCGCGGAGTAAAAAAGGGTTTGTGATTGGCGAGCGTCTCGACGGCAATGATCAAATCACGATCGGAATCCGACTTGATGATGTAGCCGCGAACGCCAGCCTCAAGAAGCTCTCGAATCAATTGGTCAGAATAATGTACGGAGAGAATTAGAATCTCAGTGTTGGGAGATGCGCTGCGGATCCTACGGGCGGCTTCGAGACCGTTGAGGTCCGGCATGCTGATGTCCAGGATCACGATGTCGGGCTTGAGCTCCTCCGCCTTGGCTACGGCCTCGCGGCCAGTGGGCGCCTCCGCGCAAATCTCCCAGCCCGTGTGAGCTTCGAGCAGGGTTCGCACACCGCGCCGCATTAAGTCGTGGTCGTCGGCAATTAGGATCCGAAGGTTCTTCATTCTCATCTCCTGACGGGTGAATAAACGGGAGAGCGCACTGCGCCCAAGCTGGGCCTTCAGTATAACCTACCCCAACCTTTTCCCTGCAAGATGCAGTTTCTAGGCGAGTTGTGGCCTTTGCTCATCTGTATGGTTGTGAGCCTCAGCAACGGCAACTGGCATGTCGACCGTGATGGTCGTGCCGCTCCCGTCCGAGGCAATCTCGATGTGGCCCCCTTGTTCGCGCACGCGCTCGCGCATACCGGCTAGCCCCACGCTACTGTGCGATTTGCCGTTCCGAAAATATTCCAGCACATCCTTCGTCATTCCGCCGCCGAAGTCGCGCACCGTGAGCGTTGCTTCGCGTGGGTTCAGCGCGAAATAGACCTCGGCGCGCAACGCTCTGGAGTGCCTGTGGATGTTGGTGAGGCACTCTTGTAGGATGCGAAACAAAGCCAGCTCAATCGAATGGGGCAATCGGGCCTTCCGGTCGGAGATGTTAATTTGCACCTGGATGCCGCTGCGCTGCGCGAAGCCCTCGACGAGCCATTCGGCGGCTGAGGCGAAGCCTACGTCGTCCAGCAGTGGCGGGTGCAGCAAGTACGAAATAGTGCGCGTCTCGGCGATGGATTGGTCGAGATATTTCACCGATTCGTCGATAAGGCCGCCGAGCATCTTGTTGTCCGCAAGCGAGTTGAGATTCATCTTCGCCAGTACAAGCGTTTGGCCAAGACTGTCGTGTAATTCGCGCGAAAGCCTGCGGCGCTCTTCATCCTGAACCTGCAGCAACCGGGCGCTGAGTTGGTGAAGTGAGTCTCGGCTTTCCCGCGCGGCCTTCTCGGCGATCTCTTTTTCGGCCAGCTCGGCTCCCAATAGCCTGTAGCTGCCGTAAAGCAATCCGATGGAAATAATAAAAGCGCACAGGAGTATCAACTGGATGGTAAGAAACATGCGATTGGAAGCAGCCTGCCGTTCGCGCGTGAAATCCCGTTCATGCGATTCCATGTTGCGCAGCAACGCACCCAGATCGTTGCCGACGGCTACGATCTCAGCAGTCACGTCGCTGAGGGACGTCGGCTGGCCCGACCTACGGGCCTCCACGGCTTGCGCATTGATGTCGAGTCGGCGGTCCGTCAAAGCCTTCACCTGCGCGTAAAAATCGCCATGCGCCGGAATTCCCTGCTCCAGGCTCCGGATACGTTCGAGGCTTAACGGAATCTTCGCGGCGGCAGACTGATACGCGGCGTAGGAGGCATCGTTTCCCGAAGCTACGTAGCTTGAGCGGGCGCGTCCCACGGCGGCCAGATTCGATTCCAGATCGGAAAGCGCCACTTCGGTATCGATCGAACGGGCCACTCGCGTTGCGGTCCGATGGAGCTGGAAAATTGTGTAGCCCGCGGCCGCCGCACAGGAAATAAGAAGCGCGAGCCCAACCACCAGACCAGCGCGTGCTCGGTTGCCGTCTTCCATCGAATGTATATTCTCCCCAAGAACGCTGCTTGAACCTGCCTGTGGGTCCGGTATAGATGCCCCTCGATCACGATCCCTGACAAATGAAACGCACCGCAGCCACTTTCGGGTACGATGCGCCGTTCCTAGAGTCGGTGGCATAGTGACCCGGAAGCTAAAATGCCCGGCGCTTGTTTCCCCTATTCCGAATCGATGCCTTGGCTCTGGACTACTACCCTGTCTCCCGTGCGCCGGTTCAAGATCACATACTCCCCAGGCGAGACTGCCGCCAACTCTCCGATATGCGTCTTGGCCTCTTCTAGGGTTCCCGCTATACCACACCAAAGCGCGGCGCCACCCGCCTCCGTTTGGAAAATATCAAAGGGAGCGCTCACGCGATTTTCTCTTTTCCAAAGACCCAACTCGCGGACGGGGGATCTTTGACCTAGCTGTCTTATTTCTCTTTCGCAGTCTTTCGGAATGCTTTCCAGCGGAACCTGTTCAAAATGAGTTCTCGATCCCACGCTGCACCTCCGCTTCCGAGTCTCCGCACTTGACTTGTAACTTCGGCGAAGATAGCAGACTTGAATTCATACGGGCTGTATCTTTTGGGATGCCGACTGTAGACCGGCATCGCTGAGATTCCCCGGATTAAGGAATCGTTAGCCAGGTATGACCTCTCATCGCCAACGGAACGAACGCCAGCGGCCAGTTTTTATACTTGACGACTCGTTTACGTTTTGCATACGATAACGATACGTTAGCTTAACGTTTGTAAGGGAGAGGAGACCCGTACCATGGCTAGTAGTAGCACCAAGATCGCCCCCATGCATTTCAAGACCATCGTGCAGGCAGATGTTCCGTTGGGCCGAAACGGAAAACACAATCTGATCGTCTCCACCATTCTTCAGGATCTTTCCAAATTGAAGGACGGCGCCGCTCTTAAAGTGCCGCTGGCTGATTTGGCGGCATCCAAGGAAAAGCTGCGCTCGGCTTTGAATCGAGCGACTCGTAAGGCTGGGCGCCGTGTGGCGACTGCCGCGGACGCTGATTTCTTGTACATATGGAATGTAAGCGAGTGACGTGAACCGCTCTTTGACCTTTTCCCCTTCTGATGGCGCACCCAGAGGAAAGCCGGCCGGGACTACGCCAAGCTCGTGTTGTATTGCCGGACTACCGCGTAGCATTCGCATGCAAATGCCTCCAACTTCTTGCGGTTCAGGATCCTCACGTCGCCGCGCGTATACTCCAGGAACCCCTTTTTCTGTAGGAGACCTGCCGCTAGGGTAACGGTCGGACGGTCGGTGCCCAGCATGGTAGCGAGAAAATCATGTGTAATCGGCAAGGTTCCAGATTCGACTGCGTCCTGAGCGATCAGCAGCCAACGAGCCAGGCGCTCTTCGACCTTGTGAAGGCGATTACACCCGGCTGTCTGCGCGACCTGCATTGCTAGCCCTGCGGAATACCTGCTCAAAATCATTCGAAGCGCCGGCGCCGTCGGCAAGATCTCCCTTAAGGTGCTCACTCGGATCCGGAAGCCATCTCCTCCAATTTGGACCACTTCCTGAAGAGGAGTTCTGATGAGACCAAGCACTGCGGGCGTGCCCGCCGCGCCGTCATTCCCCACCAGCCCGGCTTCGACGCTCTTTCCATCTTTCATCTCGACAACCAGGGAAATGAGGCCGGAATTGGGGAAATGGATGGATTTCACAGTACGATGGGGCTGGTGAAGAATTAAGTGATGGGGCAGGTCGACGTGCTGAAGGTGGAATCGAATTGCCCGGAACTCGCTATCTGGCACAGCCAGAAGGAGTTTGTTACGTATAGGCTTCCCTGCGGGGTTGGTACGCTCGCCCGGCCGCGCACTAGGGGGCACGATCATGGATTTAGGTGGCCTAATTTTCCGGGGAACTGCGCTACAGGGTGCATTGTATTTACAATTCCCTGCGATGTCAGTAGGGTACCCGACATAAGGAAGGTTTCCGGGGACCGGGTCTAGCGATGCCCATCAAGTTTCTGATTGCCGACGACCACAAGGTATCCCGAACCCGCCTCGCCGAGCTACTCAACGGTCATGCCGGCTGGGAAGTTTGTGCTGCGGTCGAGAACGGGCAGGAAGCGGTCGCCAAGGCAATTGAACTGCGGCCCGACATTATTATTCTTGATCTAGCGATGCCCGTAATGGATGGCATACGAGCAACTCGTGAGATCGGTCAGGCGCTGGCCGAGGTTCCTATTGTGATTTACAGCTTCCACGGGGGAAAGTGGCTGGAGCTGGAGGCCAAGAAGGCAGGTGCGCGAAAGGTGATCGCGAAGCCAAACGTGGAGTTGTTGCTGAATGCAATCGAAGACTTGATATCGAAGGAGCCTCGAAACATCCTGCAAGAGACCAAGCCGGCTTTGGGCGCAATTGCTGCTGATGAGAGTAACCAGCCGGAGTCGATTCACGCCGGTGCCGCCGAAGCGTCTACAGCCGGGAATGCCGAGATAGACCATGCAATCGGTCATGGGGCCATTGCCGATCCCCCTACGCCCCTCGAATAGAATCTGTCTCCCAGGACGTCCACGCGCGGTTTTGGTGTGGTATTTTCTTAACGCTTTATCATTTGAAGGATGGGGGGCCGATGGCCAAAGCATATTGGATCGTGTTCTACCGCTCGATTTCCAATCCGGCGGCATTTGCGGAATACGCTAAGTTGGCGGTACCGGCCATTCAGGCGGCCGGTGGGCGCGTGTTGGTTCGCGGCGAGGCGCTGCGCACCTTCGAGGCCGGATTGAAGCAGCGGGTTGTGGCGATCGAATTCGATAGCGTCGAAAAGGCTGTTGCCGCGTATGAAAGCGAAGCATATCGCGCTGCCTTGAAGGCGCTCGGCAATGGCGCCGAGCGCGACATACGGATCGTTGAGAGCTTATAGCCGGCTTGATGACACCGACGAGCACCGCGCCCTAATGCGATTTGATCATCGCCTGCAGGCCAGGGAGTAGCGTCATAACCAATCCCAGAAAAACGAGTGCGATGAAGCCAACTACTGAAACCGCCACGACTAGCCATAGGCGTCCGATTTTCACGCGACGCGATCAGCTGCGCTTGAAGCGGAAAGCGACCTCAAGCTGAATCTTGTCGTCGACGCTAAGGAGGCGCGCGATGCTCTGCTTCGTAAGACCAAAGGCCGCAAAATTGAGGGTTGTGGCGGCGCGCCCGGCGACTGTGCCGTCGCGCCCAAAAGTGGCGATGCCATTCCAAGTAACTTCGCTGGTGGTTCCGTGAATGGTTATATCCCCGGTAAGCTGAAATCCGGTTTGTCCGGTGGTCGGTAGCGGCGTAGCGAGACCCGTTACGCGCTTGGGAACGAACTCAGCAACAGGAAACTTGGCGGTTTCGAGTGTGTTCTTCTGGATATAGGCGTCACGTAGATCCTGATCGCTTTTAAGCGTGCGCAGGTCAATAGCATCCTGTGGTCTTCACCGATGACAAAAGTCTTGCGTTCGATAAAGTCATGATCGAGCGCATCGCCGCGCACATCCGTCATTCCAGGTTTTGAATGCGAGGCACCTTATCGGTTTCAGAAGGCCCAGAATCAAAGGGCAAGCCTGCATCTGAAACGGAAAGTCGACATTCTCGTATCTCGTTGAGGTGACCCCGTAGTTGCCTGAGGACGTCATCTCCTTGCGCTCCTGCGGCCGCGCGTCCGAGAAACTCCAGCGCAAAATGGACCACATCATGGTGATGCATCTCCACCTTAGGCAACTTTTCGCTGAATTCGAGCCAGGTCTTGTGCAGGAGATCGATCTCCTTTGGGGTGAGACGGGGAGCATGCGGGCCCAGATAGAACACCTGCTCATGGCCCGTGGGCGTCAAGACTTCGAGCGTCACTCTCGGCCGCGGCTCGGGCATTCTCTCCCAGGAAACGCCAATTTCGCGGGCCTGCTCGGTGATTTCCACATTCGAGGAGCTTCCCGCAACGATCGTTCCGGACTGCAGGTTCTCCGCGGTACGCAAAATGCCTTCCCACAGGTCGTTCGCAGCCACCACTGCCAGCCTCACCGGCTTGCCTTCCTTTTCAGCGGCGGCCAATACCTTGGTGAAAAGCAGTTGTTCGATCCTACTGAATAGTTGATCTGGTTCCAGATCGTATTCGCCCATGGCAGCGCGCCGCAGCATGCGCACATGCAACACAACAATTTCTGCCTTGCCGCGCTTCGCGCGCCGCAGCGCGGCCTCCAGGGGATAGAGCGCATATTGGGTGCTTACCGGGACCAGAATGTTGCCGGGTTGTACACCCACGTTTCCCTGCGTCAGATCGGCTGCCTGTGTGAGATTGAACTTGTCCAGTTCGAGATGCGCTTCATTGCCGCGCTCGCGCTGTACGCGCTTTTCGGAAATTTGGAATCCCGCGAACAGCAACCCTGAAAAAGCGATGCCCGCCATGGTGGCCGCCGGCTTGGTGAAAAGGTTCACGACCGCGATGCACAGGAGAACCAGAGTGATCAGCGCGACCCCCACAGGTATCTCCTTGCCCCAAGCCTGCAGGTTCAGTGGAACGCGAAACTCGCGGCCGCCGGGCTGCTTGTAGCGAAGCACCAAAACGGCGATACCGTTCAGCACGAAGCTCCAGATGACTCCAAAGGCGTATAAGTTCGCGAGGAAGGTTACGTCGCCGCGGCTGACGATAATCATTACAACCTGCAAAGCCACCACCATGTTGATGATCCGATAGGAAGTTCCAAATCGCGGATGTGGCTGCCGGAACCAATCGGAGAGCACGCCATCTTCCGAAACACGGTTGAGCACGCCGTTTGATCCCACAATCGCCGTGTTCACCGCTCCGGAAAGAATCAGCGTGCCCACGATGACCACGAATACGTGGAAGGCCAGGCGCGCCACAAAAGGCCCTTGCAGAGCCATAGTCAGGCCGCCAATCAAATTCCCGAAGTATTGCGGGCGGGTCTTGTCGGGAATGATCATGACCGCGAAGAAAGAAACAAGGGAGGTAAACACGAGGCTGTAAATGAAAATAATCAGCGCCGCCTTCTTCAAGTTGCGCAGCTTGGGGTGCTCGATTTCACGGTAGACCTGGGCGAGAGACTCAGCGCCGCTCATGGCCAGTACCGAGTGGCCTAGAGCGATGAACACGGCGACCAGCGAAAACATTTGCGGGATGCGGCTCCCGTAAAGCCACCCGAGGGCGTGCCTGCTCAATACGATGTTTTTCGCCACGGGAACCGGAGGGAGGTGGCCGCCGCGCACCAGCAGTGTGTATCCGCACCAACCGATCAGCACCAATACCATCAAGGTGGTGAGCTGCATGATCCACAGTGCCTTTTCGCTCGATTCGGTTATCCCCTTGATGTTTTCCCACCAGAAATACAAAGTCGCCGCAACGGCGAAGATTTCCGCGATGGCGTTGGCGCTCAGGGTCATGTGGACGTGAGCGTAGGGAAGCATTTCATTCAGTAATCCCGCCAGATACTGGCCGGCGGAAACACCACTGATCGGCCCGGTGAGGACGTAGTCGAACATGAGCGCCGACACGGAAAATTTCGCAAGAGTCCCGCCCATGGCCTCCTTTACGACGCGATAGACACCTCCGCGCACGAACATGCTGCAACTCTCGACGTATAACTGGGAAACGGCGTAGGAGAGAAGCATGGTGGCGAGGATGAACCATGGAGCGGTCTTGCCGATGAACTGCTCGGCCTCGCCACCTGCGTAATAAGCCGAGGAAGCGAGGTCGTTCAACACGATGGCGGCCGCTCGCCAATAGGAAATGAAGGCGAGCATCGCCGTGGTCGCCACGAGAACTTTGGCAACAGGGCGTACGGAGCCTTGGGTAAACGACGGTACCGCGGGTTTGGATGCCATCCGGTCTCAGCGCAACGTACTTACTGCGTTTCGGCAAACCCACAGGTTGCGACTTCTATGTTGCCGTTCGAAAAATGGGGAGCCGCCAGGCATCTCCGCCCCGCCATCGAAAGCGGGCCATGCGGAAGTGCCGGGCGGACCCATCTCAGGTCTATCTACAAAGCTGCGACGCCACGTTCCTGGTTGCGAATGCGAATTGCTTCTTCGACTTTGGAGATGAAAATCTTTCCATCTCCAATCTTTCCCGTTGCCGCATTCTTGACGATCGAATCCACTACCTTGTCTACCAACTTGTCGTCCATCACGATTTCAATCTTGATCTTGGGTAACAGATCGACGCTGTATTCATGCCCGTGATACGTCTCCGTATGCCCCTTCTGCCGCCCGTGCCCGCGCACTTCCGAGACGGTCATGCCATCAATTCCTGTATCGACAAGGGCCTTTTTCACTGCTTCAAATCGTCCCGGTTGCACAATTGCTTCGAGCTTTGTCATCCTTTTCTCCTCGTTTCGCTGGGTACTACTCGTTTCTCTGCGTGGCCCCTGCAGCCCCGAAGTCTCCGGCCCCGGTTCTCCAACGGGCCGAATCGTCGGAGAACCGGGTCACTTCCGGAGTTCGTTGTTACAGCTAATCTGTAGCCACTGCCGCTCTGCTACTCATCGCACCACCAGGGGCAGGTAGAACGGACTCCTTGCCCATGCCCGACGGAGCGCCGAGATGCGACAGAACGTACTCTGGATATGCCGAGATACCGTGCTCGTGCAGATCCATGCCATACAGTTCCGCCTCAGCGGGTAAGCGAAGGGTTCCAGTTGCGTTGACCGCGAGCATTACGACCATGGCCACCGCGAATGTTGCCAGAGTGATGCAAGCGCTGCCAATGACCTGAGCCACCAGCACTTGCGTGCCACCGCCATAGAAGAGTCCCTTCAGCGGAGCGGAGTTGTCAGGAGAGAGGGGACCGGTCGCACCATATTTGCCGCAGGCGAACAACCCCAGCGAGATCGTCCCCCAGATGCCGCAAATGCCGTGCACTGGCACCGCGCCGATGGGGTCATCGATTCGTAGCCATTCCAGCAGGTCGATTCCCAGGATGACAACGACTCCGGCGATTCCACCAAGAAGAACCGCCCCGGTTGGGCTGACCCAGTAGCAGGGGCAGGTAATAGCGACGAGTCCGGCAAGGAAGCCGTTCGTCGTATAACCCGCATCCCACTTCTTAGTCGTGAAGTAGCCATAGATGATGGAGGTAAGTCCAGCCGCGCACGCCGCGAGGGTGGTGTTTGTGGCGACGCGCCCGATGCCCACAAAGTCCATCGCGGAGAGCGTGCTGCCGGGGTTAAATCCGTACCAGCCGAACCAAAGGATCAGTCCGCCGGAGACGGCAATAGTCAAATCGTGGGGCAGCATCGGAGCGCCGCCGTCACGCTTGAACTTACGGCCGAGCCGCGGACCGAGGACGATGGCGCCGGCGAGTGCGATGAATCCACCGATGGTGTGAACGACCGTGGAGCCGGCGAAATCATGAAAAGGCATGCCGAGTGACGGAAACATATTGCCGGCGCTTCCCATATTTGCCAGCCATCCATCCGGGCCCCATGCCCAGTGTCCGATGACCGGATAGATAAAGCCGGTGACGCAGATGCTGTAGAGAAGATCGCCAACAAATCCGGTGCGGCCGATCATCGCGCCCGACGTAATCGTCGAGCACGTATCGGCGAAGGCAAACTGGAAAATCCAGACAGCTAAGAATGCTACGCCGGTGCTTTCATACGTATCCGGAGCGCCCTGGAGGAAGAACCAGTGATAGCCGATGAACCCGTTGCCGTGGCTGAACATGAAGGCGAAACCGACGGCATAGAACAGAATGCCGCACAGGCAGGTATCCACCACGCATTCCACAAGCACGTTCACCGTTTCGCGGGAACGGCAGAAGCCGGCTTCGAGCATGGTGAAGCCGACTTGCATGCCGAACACGAGGAAGGCGGCAACCAGCGTCCAGGCGGTATTGACCGGATTTACGATATCGGCCGCCTTGACGACAGGCGCATCGTCGGCGTAGACATGCGCGAAAACGACGGCCGACATGACGCCGATAATAGCGAGAACAATTGCAATTCCGGTCGCTTTGCCGAGAAGTAAGGTTCCCCCGTACCGGCGCCACTCCGGGTCTCGCAGGCGCGTACCGAGCCGCGAGACTTTTTCAGCAAACGATAACTTTCTTTGTCCCTTTAACGTTGCAGACATTCTGTCTCTCCTTAGTAGGATAGGAATCGTGCCCATCGAGATGTTGCCCGTCCCGCAATTTGTAGATTCGATCTACCGCTCCTTCTGAAGCGATGAATGTAGAAATGCCGATAAGCACGGGTGCCGCACGCGCGCCCGCAACCTTCGAGCACGAAACCTGGCCCGATGTCGCGGGAAGACGAGATTTGTTCTCATGCGTTCACCGCGCATTCTTCCGGCTGTAAGTTTTCAAGTACTCCCTCGTCTAGCCAGAAGCTGAAGCCGAAGAGCTTGGCGCGCATCGCCAGCGAACGAACGCTTGCCGGAGCTCGGACGCTTCGGCTCACCGTTCCAGAAACAATCAGCTCGAGCGATTCCTCCGGCGAATACCGATAGGCGCGAAGTTCTGCCGTCTGAAGCTCAGGCAAGACGCGGAATAGGAGGCTGCGAATCTTGATTGCGTCATGCAGCGCCTGCATTGACGCGTTACGCCTGCCGACAGCTGCCGGCAAGTCCGCATCCCATGGATCCGCCGGACGGGCCAGCCAGTCGCACTCTGCATACTCGCGGCACCATTCCACTCGCAGTAAAGAAAGGCGCGCGCGTGAAAGTTCTCCGAACCGCGCCTGCACGTGTACACGTCGCGCAAAATCTCCCAATTCGCATAAATGCCTCAGCATCTGTCCCCCCCGCGCGTCGTCGCCGTGCTTGATCGCAGGATTCAGGAGGCCAAAATCTAACTCGGCGCCCACTTCGCCGGGGGCCAACACCCCTACATGCTGCTTGCCGGTCATAGCAAGCGCGCGGGAAACTCGCGCCGTCCCGGCTGTCTTCCGTTGCCTGGACGCCAAGGTCCGCGCGTAGCTTGCGACTCGCAGCCGTGACTGGTTCTCGGCGTCTTGCGATCGCGGAGCCAAGCCGTAAGTTGGATCGGAACAGCCTCTCCAAGTCGTGCTTTCTGTTTCACTTGACGACACGATTCGCCTCCTGCAGCTCGCGGGAGCGCAAACTGCTCCGTTTGAGCGCGCCTCACACCGCCAGCTGCTGCCTGGGCAGCTACTGCGCGGATAGAGTTACCGCGGAGGAGCGTGGCCCTTGGGCGATCAGCTCTGGTTCAGACTTAATTTGGCGATTGATTGGGACACGGCGTCGTGTCCGATGCAGGCCCTCGTTCGTCGGCGAAAGAGGGGATCAGAGTGACTTTACAGCGTTGCCAACTCCACATGCAGGTTGGGGCATTTTGGGGAAAGTGTCCAATTCAAACTTTAGATTGTGCTGATTTAAATTCTGCAGCGCGGTGAATGTTCGCGATATCTTTGCCCCCGACATCTTTACTATGACGCTCCGCGTTTCAGATCGTCATTCAAAATAATGGACTCCGCAATTTCCTTCATCGATTTACGCCGCTTCTGACTTTCTCGTTGCATGGTTCGATAGGCGTCTTCTTCGCTGATCTTCAAGTCGCGCTGCAAGATGCCCTTGGCGCGCTCCATGAACTTGCGGCTTTCCAGCCTGCCGGAGAGTTCGGATTTTTCGTTCTCCAGGCGCGCTCGCTCCACTTCAGCGCCGACCAGGAAGCCGATGGTCGCCACCAGGCGCACCTCGCGTTTGCTATATTGCCGCGGCGCGCGATTTTGAAGATTGATCACGCCCACCAGCCGTCCGCCGCTCACCAAAGGCACCGATAGAAAACCCTCAAAAAGATCTTCGGGCAATTCATTGAATACCTTGAAACGGGGATCGCTATGCGCGCGCTCGGCCACCACCACGGGCTCTCGATGCTCCGCCACCCAGCCGGTAATGCCTTCGCCCATTCGTAATTTCAGGCGGCCGGTCGCCTCCGGATGAGGATTCTTGGAAGCCCGCAAGACCAGTTCCTCGCCTTCCAGCACGTAAACCATGCAGGAGTCGCACTCCACCACCGCGACAACAAATTCGACGACTTCGTTAAGCGCCTGGTGCAACGGGTCCGCTGCGGACAGGCGGTTGGCCATCTTGTTCAACAGCGCAATATCGAGAGTGACTTCGCGTTCGCGGGACGCCAGGTTGTCGATTCGCGATTGTAGAACGGACAATTCCGCGCTCTCCGAGCGCCTCGAGCGATCCCAGTCCAAAGCCTGATGCACGGCGGTCAAGAGCTCTTCGGTCTGAAACGGCTTCGCCAGGAACTCCACAGCTCCGCCCTTCAGTGCCCGCACGCTCGATGGAATGTCGCTGTGCGCGGTAACAAAAACGATGGGGATTTCGATTCCGATGCTTCGAAGCTGCTCCTGAAAATCCAGCCCATTCACACCAGGAAGTCGCACGTCGAGGATCAGGCAAGCCGGAACTTCCGGCCGCTCCGCCTTTAGAAACTCCTCCGCTGAAGCAAAAACCGCCGCATCCAGTCCGATCGACCTTAGAAGGCTGCGCACGCTGTCCCGGACGGACGCGTCATCGTCCACCACGAAGACGGCCGATCGAACACCGGCCGCTGAATTCGTTGCGGTCATCGTTCCTCTCGCGAATCGATCCGGACGGTAAACTGAAGTATAGCGCCCTTTGCGTGGCCGGGAACCGCCCATAGCCTCCCATTGTGCGATTCGACGATCGAACGGCAGACGGACAAACCCATCCCAATGCCCTGAGGCTTGGTCGTAAAGAAAGGATCGAAGATCCTTTCTGCAATCTCCGGAGCGATCCCGACACCACTATCCTCGACCGAAACGAGCACCTCGCTCGAACTCTCTCTGTGCGATCGGATCACCACTTCCTTGGAACTGCTTCCTGTGCCGCGCATTGCGTCAACGGCATTCATAACCAGATTGAGGATGACCTGCTCCAACTGCACCCGGTCGGCGTTCACTCTGGGCAGATCGACGGCGAGTTCAGTGCGAAGAGTGATTTGATGCTTGCCGGCATCCTCCCGCATAAAGATCATTGACTCGCGAATCACCTCGTTAAGGTCCAGCCAGTCTTTGGCCGGCGCCTGCCTCCTGAACAGCGCCCGGATGCGGTTGATGATGTCGCCCGCCCGAGTGCCGTTTTGGACCAAAGTCCGTGCAGCGTGTCGGGCTTCCTCCAAATTGGGCGGGGCTGCGGATAGCCACTCCAGGCAAGCCCTTCCGTATGTCACTACCGCGGTCAGAGGTTGATTGACCTCATGAGCAATCGATGCGGTAAGTTCGCCCATGGTTAAAAACCGAGACAGTTCGGCAAGTTCTCCTTGCGTCTTGATCAGAGCCTGCTGCGCTTTCTCGCGCTGTTCGATGCTCTCTTGCAATTCGTCGTTCGACCGCTGCAGCTCGGCGGTGCGCTCGGCGACGCGAACTTCCAGCTGGTCGCGAGTCTCTCGCAGTGCCTCTTCATCTTCCTTTTTCGCCGCGCTGATCCAGCTGGCCACCAAGGCGCAAACGATGAACGAAGCGAAATATGTTGCGTCCGTCGCGTTGATTGCGAAAGAGCGGAGCGGCGGGACAAAGAAATAATCAATAGCAATCGTTGACAGCAGCACCGCGAATATTCCAGGCCCTGTTCCCCCAAACCACGCGCTCGCCATAACCGCTGCAAAAAACAAGAACAGGAAAGGATACGGAAAAAGGCCTTGCAACAGCAACGTGCAAGCCAACGCCACCGACGAGAAAAAAAGAGCGATTCCGAAGCCTCCGATTACGAATCGGGCCCGCCAGCTCCGACCGCTCGCCGGCGCGCGCGCGAAATGGCTCTTTCCATCTCCTGGTTGCGAAGGCGCGCCGATCAATCGGACGGCTGGGGCAGGGCGATTCTGGACCTCGGAAGTCGAAGAGTCGTTGATAAGTTTGGAGCCCATCGATTGCACAAGATTAGCACTGTGATGATACGTTTATGAATTCGAACAAACCCGGCACTCGCAGTCCTAGCACTAACTCTAATGCCCCCGCATCCGAAGTTGGATACCGGCTCGACGCAGGCTGAGTCGACGGACAGAAACGCTAGCCTAGGCTAGCCGGCAGCTGTGCGATCGTCCAATTTGTCCTTCTGATCGGACCAATCTATTCTCAGGGCATTTCCGAGGGTAATGTCTGCAAACGGGATGCAGCGCCCGGTAGGACGAATTGCCGAGGAAGGATTCATTGTGCGGAGCTGGATGAACCTTGCAGATGCTATGCGGATGGAGTCGAATGCCGATCGATGGTTCGCTCGGATATTCGAGGCGGGGGAGAAGGATCTATCCCCAAGTCTCTAGCTCAATGCCTCGATCACTTGCGGCTCAATCATTCAGCGCAGTATATTTCCACTCCCGACTTTCTCTAGAACGGGCTGAGGACGGGAAATCCCAGTGTGTACGAGTCAACCGAATTTATCACGACAATTCATTGTATCCAGAGTGCAAGAAGCGTACGATGCGCGAGCTGCGTGACATAAGGGGATTGCGATGAAAAACTATAACCGATGGGCCGCTTTGATACTTTTGCTGGCGGGTGCACTGGGCATCTCCGTGATGGCGAAGCCTGCCTCCGTCACACCGGATGATCCTTTGCTGGCTGCAAAGCAGGAGTGGTCTCTCGTCGGCGGCGATCCGGGGGACACGCACTACTCAAGTTCGTCGCAAATCGATACGCAAAGCGTGAAAAGCCTTGGCGCCGCGTGGGTATCGAAGAAATTCGAAGACGGTGCAACATCACGTGTCATTCCTGTCGTCAAGGATGGCCTTATGTTTCTGACTGCGGGAACCCGCGTGTACGCGCTCGACCCTACCAGCGGGCAGGTTATTTGGACCTACCAGTCGGCATCGGGGTCGGGAGTCGCGCCAGGCCCAACGGATCTCGGGGCTTTTGCGTACTCCGCATTCGCAAGAGAAAACGCATTGCCGAACAACGAAGGTGTTGCGGCGGGCGACGGGAAGGTGTTCGTCGGTGTTACGACCGGACATGTGATAGCCCTGGACGAAAAAACGGGCAAGGTCGCCTGGAATCACACCATCAGCTACGAGCCGCCCAGGAGCATGGCGCCGCAAGTCTCAGCGGCGCCGATTTACGCGGACGGCATCGTCTTCTGCAATCTTGAGTCGGATGAGGCCTATGTCGGACTGGCGATTGCGCTAGACGGGAAGGACGGCCACGAGTTATGGCGTTTCCACACAATACCCGCTCCGGGTGAACCGGGCCATGAGACCTGGCCCCAGAACAGCAACAGCTGGCAAATGGGAGCCTCCAACATATGGCACCCGGCTGCCGTGGACCCCGACCTTGGTCTGGTCTTCTATGGAACAGGAAGCGCCGACCCCATTCAAGGAGGCGAACTCCGGCCGGGCAACAATCTCTACACCAACTCGGTTCTCGCCCTCGATATCAAGACCGGGAAGCTCCGGTGGTATTACCAGCTTACCCACCACGACATTTGGGACACGGATATCGCGATTCCGTTGGCGCTCTATAACGCGCAGGTGAACGGGCGCACGCGCAAGGGTGTGGCGGCCATGCGGGCCGATGGCTATTTATTCCTACTGGATCGCGAGACCGGCAAGCCGCTTATACCGACGCAAGAGCGGCCGGTAATTCAATCGTCACTTTCCAAGACCTCGCCGACGCAGCCATATCCAGTGGGTGGGGAAAGCGTCCTGGTCAGCGGCGAAAACTCGAATTGCGCGGAATGGAAGGACAAGATCCCTGCGGGATTTGTGCTCAGTTGTTCGGCGTTCACGCCTTCCACCCTCGATCCGGCAAACGTGTTGGCGCCGAGTGTAGGGGTGCGCGTCCAGCCCATGTCCTTTGATCCACAGACCGGCTACTTTTATGTGCAAGGCGCGGCCGGTTTGGCATGGCGGCGGCGGGCAAAGGACCCGTACTTCTTTTTGAATGGCGCGCATGTCCCGGGCCTGAGCAAGCTGAGCTATACATCTCTGGCCGCTATCGATAGCCGGACGGATAAAGTGGTTTGGGAGAAACAATTGCCGCCGGCCGCTGGGCTCGGAAGTGGTGGGATGCTGAGCACGGCGGGTGGCCTTGTGTTCCATCGCCGGGAAGACGGCACTCTCGATGCCTACGACGCAAAGACCGGAGATGTTTTGTGGAAGTTTCAGATCGGGTATGTAGGCTCGAGCGCCACTCCGATGAGCTATGAGATCGACGGTCAGCAGTACATTGCGATGATAGCGGGGAGCGAGGTTTGGTCGTTCCGGCTGGGCGGATCGATCCCGCCGCGCCCGGCACCACGAATGCCCGCGCCCTCCGATAGCGGGTTTGTGGGTCCTATCGCGGACGCCGATTCGATTGCCGCGGCATCCGTAATGCAGATGAATTGGGTAAACAGCGTCCGTTATTATATCGACGACTATTCCGTGAATCCGTACCGGATTCGAGTGAAGGCCGGAACGCCGGTAACGTTTGGCAACAATGGTAGCGAGACTCACGAGTTTGCCGCGGTGGACGGATCGTGGACTACGGGCCCACTGTCGCCCGATATGACTGTCACTCTGACCTTCGACAAACCCGGGTCATACACATACATCTGCAAGAAACACCCGTGGACCTACGGCCAAATCATTGTGGTGGACAAATCCACGAGCGGCGCGTCCGGCGCTGGAGGCTCCGCCCCTGGTTCTCAAGGAAGCTTTGCAGACCAGGCGGCGCGCGGAAAAGCCGCTTACGCGCAAAGCTGCAGCGGCTGTCACATGGCCGACTTGAGCGGCAATGGCCAGGCGGCGCCGCCAGTGGCTGGAACTGACTTCCTCGCGCACTGGCAAGGCCGGACCGCTGGAGATTTGTTTGACAAGATTCGCACGACGATGCCCACCGGGAATCCAGCCAGCCTCAACAAGGAAACATATCTGAATATTGTCGCTTACCTGCTACAGGTCAACGAAGTTCCGGCAGCCAAGGAACTCAACGAGGACACGTTAAAAGCGATCAGCTTAAGTAAATAATGTAGGTGGGCGTTTTGCGCCAATGAAATGGTGCGCCCGCGGTGATTCGAACACCGGACCTTCTGCTTCGTAGGCAGACGCTCTATCCAGCTGAGCTACGGGCGCAACGCAACAGCAGAGAACGACAGCAACACGGAAGCTACTGCGGCTCCGTCCGAGTTTACCACAGGGCCGGCCGGACATTCCCGCATGGAAATCAACTCTCGCGGATCAGATGGAGAAAGAGCGTCAGCCAGCGGCGGACATTGCTGGTTATCAGGAAATTCTCGCGTACATGCCCGTAGCCGCGTTCGCCGAGACGCTGTGCGATATGCGGATTCGAGAGCAAGAAGCGGATCTGATAGGCGGTGCCTTCGATCGAGTGGGCCAGCATGCCGGTCTGCTTGTGGATCACTTGATTCGGGATGCCTCCTACGGCGGACGCCACGACCGGCTTCCTCTTCCATAGACCTTCCGTGACGGTCAGCCCGAAGCCTTCGCGCAGGCTTTTTTGCACGATGATGGTCGAGCCGCGCTGCAAAGCATTTATCTCCAGTGCGCTCCAAGGCGGCAAGTCCAGAATGTGAATGTCCGGATCCTTCCCGGCTGCCTCGCGAACTTCGGCCAGCACGGCCTCTCCCTCAGGGTCGTCGGAAGCGCCGCCTCCGGCGAGCACGAGCTGACTATCGTTGTAGCGTTTGGCAATCTGCCACGCGCGCACGACGCCGAGCGGATCCTTCAGGCGATCGAAGCGCGAAATCTGAGTGACGATGGGGCGCCGCGAATCGATATGAAAACGCTCCAGCGTTTCGCGGATGTATTCGGGAGTAAGGTCGCGATTCTTCTCTGACAGCGGGTCGATGGAGGGAAAAAAGAGATACTGCGGGACCGGCAGCTTGCGCGCAAACGAAGGCGACGAAAAGATGGCCCCGTCGTAGCGGTTCACAAAGGGCGCAAGGAAATCCCAAACCTTGAGATTGGGTTGCGATAGATCGATATGGCAGCGCCAGATCCAGTGACCGCTACGACCTTGGCGCGCATCAATGAGCGCGGCGGGCTGCGGATCGTGGATGACCGTGAAATCAGTGTCGAATTTCAGACGGGCGCGATTCTGTTCGTTATAGGCGAGGAAGATCTTGAAGCTGTCGTCGGGAAGAGTGTAAGCCTCACCGTGCAGAGCGTTGTGAAACGCTTTGGTAACGGCAAAAAAGTCTTCGCCGCCCGTAATCACGTCCCAGCGAATAGGCAAATTGAGCTCTTGCATCAGCGGCACGATGCGATTAAGCATTTCGGCGACGCCTCCGCCCAGAGCGGTGGAGTTGACCATCTGCACCGATCGCCCTTCGATGCGGCCGGCAAGGGTCCGCAACTCGTCGATTTCCGCGGCGCCCAGCACGGCAATGTAGTCGTCCAGCCCGTTTGTACGGGTTTCGGTCTGCGGGGATATGTGTGAGCTCGTCATCGTCCCAACTCCAGTTCGACGAGGCGCACGATACTATCCCGCGCGCTGTCGAGGGTATTGGTATAGAGATCGATCTGATCGATTTTCAGTGCCAGCGACTTGCAGCCCAGCTCTTTTGAGATCCATCGGGAAAAATCACTCGTTTGCAGATGCAGGCGGAGGCGCGAGGTAAGCAGGTGAAACTGTATGGCGGCATGCGAAAGACCGCCCAATCCGTCGTGAAATTCCTTGAGAGTCCAAGCTTCACGGCCGAGCGGAACAGTCTCTTCGATCGTCTCGCAGAAATAGAAAATCTCGAAAGCGCCTTGAGAGGCCTCGCGAGGATTCTCCTTGCAATATTCGCCAACCATTTGTCTCAGGTCATTGCGGAGATCGGCGAGGTTGACGTAGTCACGGATATCGATTGAGGCGAGGCGTTCCGCGAGCATGGGCCGATTGCAAGCTGCCAGCGCCCACTGGGCGAAATCGTTTGAAAATCCCTCCTGGAGAAAATGATGATGCCCCAGGCTCTGGAACGTGTGATGAAAGATGGAGGCGTCGCTGCACTGCGTGATTCCATGCTCCAACTCGGTGAGGCAGGCAGCGGACTCGTTGCCAATCCTGACCACGGATGACGCTGTGGAAAAAACAAACGGTTCCTTTGCTCTCATGGCAACTCCTTTTCCAGTTGTGCCAAAAAACGCAACACGGAGGCGGAAGACGGCAGATGATACCGGGCGCGCGTGTCTGATCGCTTCCCTACCGCCACAGTGATTTGATCCGGCAAAACACGGAAAGCCTCTTCATCAGCCTCATCGTCACCGATATAAATAATCTCAGCGCCCTCGGGCATCTCTCTCATCACCCTTTCCACGATGCCCCATTTCCCTCCGATTTCGCACGGCAGAACCTCCCACACCTTCTTGCCATTCAGAATGCGCAGCACATCCCCGGAGTCGCCGACGATTCGTAGCAGGGATTGCCGGGCGCGCAGTACCGATGGAGAAGCCGCGCGGCGATAGTGGACCGCAAAGCTGATTCCCTTTGGCTCGACCCACACGCCGCGCAGCTGCGCTGCCTCTCGCACGAATGAGCAATGCGCGTCGCGCAAGGCGGCCCGTGTTCTCTTCGAGAGCGGTACTCCCCCTCCCTGAGGCTCCGCGCCGTGCACCCCGAAATATCGCAAGCGCTTCAATCCGATTAGTCTCTTCAAATCGCGCACCCTGCGGCCGCTTGCGATCACCACAATGACTCCCTCATGCCGGGCCAAACGGCGCAGCAGCTGGCGGACTCCCTTAGGAACGCGCACATCTTCAGGGCGAGACCGCAAACCTACAAGCGTTCCGTCAAAGTCGAGGAACAGCACCACGTTACCGGCGGCTTTGACTCGTTCGCGAATCTTCCGCCATGAGCGAAGAGCGCTCGGCGGTCCCTGGTCCCGGAGCGCCCGTCGCTTAGGCCGGCTGGCTCCGGTGAAGGCATCGATTTCCAGGGTGGGCGGGCCTTCCGCCACGTCGCTTCGGCTTGCCATCCAAGCGCTCATGCGATCCGCACGCTCCGTGCTTCGCCGTAAGAACTCGGCGAAGACACCACGGGCTCCGGCTCGCGAATACGGATTTCTGACAGATCGGAAATGAGGTTGCCCGCCCAACGGTACACGTTGTGCTCTCTTACAGTCCGCCTCATGCGTCGCATGCGGTCGCGCCTTTCGTCGGGGTCAATCTCCAAGGCGGCGCGGATTGCCTCGGCAAGCTGATCGACATCGTACGGGTTCACGATCAAGGCATCGCGAAGCTCGCGCGTGGCTCCGGTAAACTGGCTGAGGATAAGAGCGCCTCCTTCGTCGTCTCGAGCGGCAACAAACTCCTTGGCCACCAAATTCATTCCGTCATGCAGTGACGTCACCATGCACAGTTCGGCCGCCCGGTAGTACGGCAGGATTTCTTCGTGGCTATGGTGGCGCGTGAGCAGAACGATCGGCTTCCAATTGTGGCGTGCGAATCGCGCGTTGATGCGTGCCGCTTCGGATTCCACCTCATTGACCAACTCCTGATAGCGCGGGATATGGGTTCGGCTAGGCGCGCCGATCTGCATAAACGTGAAACTGCCTACATACGACGGACATTTTTCTAGGAAGCGCTCAACGCCGTGCAGCCGTTCGACGATGCCCTTCGTGTAGTCGATGCGATCGACGCCTACGCCAAGAAAGGTGGCTTCGATCCCCAGATTCCTCATCAGATTGGCTCGGAGTTCGTACGTTGAGGGCTCCATCACACCTGGGGCGCGTTGCGATCCGCGAAAATCGACGCTAATTGGGAACGGGCGCACCAGCGTGACGCGATCGCCTCGCTTCACCGCAAACCGCTCCCATTCGATACGCGACTCGAGTGCGGCGTCGACGCTTTCGAGGAAATTATTGCAGTGCGCCTGGATGTGGAAACCGACCAGGTCCGCGCCCAGCAAGCCATCGAGAAGCTCCCGTTGCCACGGGCAAATGCCGAACGCCTCCGGGTTGGGCCACGGAATGTGCCAGAAGATAGCGATGCGCGCGTCGGGGCGCGCATCCTTGATCATGCGCGGTAGGAGAGCAAAGTGGTAATCCTGGATGAGCACCAGCGCATTTTCGACGCCGGACATTTCCTCCAGAAGGGCATCCGCGAATTTGCGGTTGGCGGATTGATAGCTCTGCCAGTCTGAGGTACGAAATGTCGGGCGAGTATGTGCGATGTGACAGAGGGGCCAAAGCCCCTCATTTGCGAACCCATAGTAATAGCCGTCTTCTTCTTCCTTCGTCAGCCACACGCGGCGCAGGGCATATTCCGGTTTATCGGGAGGCACCCTGAGGCGGTCGTTCTTATCCACGGTTTGGCGGTCGGCATCGCCGGAACCGTGAGCGATCCATGTCCCGCCGCAAGCCCGTAGGATGGGTTCGAGCGCGGTAACCAGTCCGCTTGCGGGCACGAAGACCTCAATGTTTTTGCCCCGGTGAACGTGCATGTAAGGCTCGCGGTTGGAAACGACAAAAAGCGAACCGCGCACTTTATTCTGGACGCTGACGCGCAGCCGCTCCGGCGTCCACAGGGATTCACCTGTCTCCCGCAAGCGCGCCTCTTCCTCGGCGGCGGCACGCGCCTCCGACAAGCTGTGCGCGAACTTGACGACCTCCTGCGAAAATGGCGCGAGGAAATCCTCCTTGGGAAGATCAGGACGCGGGCTCACACGGCCGTCGCGAAGATCCTTCATCCACTGCGCGGTGCGCGAGATGGGCAAGACAACCGTCCAACGAATGATCAAGACAGTGACCAAGACGATGAGAAGTACTTGGGCGATTACGTGCCAGATTGTTTCGCGCCAGATGCGCTCGCTTTGCGATTCAATATAGGTGGCGTCATGGAAGATAGCCAGAATTCCCGCGTTCGCCCCATTCTGGTGCAAAGAAAGATAGTAGGCGTGCATGGGGACGCCGCCTATATTCACAAGCCGGCCAACGCCGCCATCCGCACTCGGATGATCGAGCGGCAGAGGCGGAGGAAGGAGCTTGGACATCAAGTTGGAGCTTTCCCCGAGCACTTTGCCGTCGCGGTCGTAAACCACCACACCGGCAAGGCTTTCGCGGTTGTCGAATCGTTCGACGACCCGAACCAATTGTTCGTGCGAGCCGAGCGCGGGTTCGACGATTTCCCGGAGGCTTTCGCCTAGGACCTCCGCGCGGCGCTCGAGGTCGGAACGCAACCCCAGCTTTTCTGCTCGAACTTGCGCCCTAGCGATTAGGAAAGTGACCAGTGTAATTCCAACGACGAGGAAGAGGATCAATCGGAGGCTGAGTCTCACGAAGGCTCCTTATGTTTGCATTTTGTCCGCTTAAAGAAGTCGCCGCTCACGTAGGTTAGAGTGCGGGAGCAGGTTCTTTGGTGCGCGGATTGTTCATCTGAAGAGACATGTCGCGCTCGGCATTCCCAGACAAAGCTAACGCACGTGCTTAGGACAGCAAGACCGGTGCCATAGATGAACCTAATAACCGGCTAAACGATCAGCTACTTAGGAAGGTGGCGTGGAGGAGAGGTTAGAAAAAAATTCGAAACTCCAGACTTTTCTGCCTAGAGGGGCGCTTTTAAGCCGAGAGGGGCGCTCGGCCGTGCGGAGGGATGCAAATCTATCGCGCTTCTCACCGATAACCGCTTGGGGCCTTTCAAAAAGACCCGTAGCCGATCCATGTAGAGGTAGACGACCGGGGTGGTGAAGAGCGTGAGAACTTGGCTGACGACGAGTCCTCCTACGATGGCGATTCCGAGCGGGCGGCGAAGCTCCGAACCCGTTCCCGTACCGAGCGCCAGGGGCAAGCCGCCAAGCAAGGCCGCCATGGTCGTCATCATGATGGGACGAAAGCGCAGCATGCAGGCTGCGTAAATGGCGTCTTTCGGTGATTTGCCGTCCTTGCGCTCGGTATCAATGGCGAAATCGACCATCATGATGGCGTTCTTCTTCACGATTCCGATGAGGAGGATGATTCCGATCAAGGCGATCACGCTGAGCTCCGTGTGGCAGAGCAGTAAGGTCAGCAGAGCGCCGACCCCCGCCGAAGGCAGCGTGGAAAGAATGGTAATGGGATGGATGTAGCTCTCGTACAGGATGCCCAGCACAATATACACCGCAGCGAGGGCGGCAAGAATGAGGATGGGCTCGTTCTTCAAAGAGGATTGAAATGCCTGCGCGGTACCTTGAAAACTTGCTTGCACGCTGGACGGCATGCCTACATCACGCTGGGCGACCTCCACGGCCGTAACCGCATCACCCAGCGCCACGTTGGGCGCCAGGTTAAAGGAAAGGGTGATGGCCGGGAACTGCCCTTGGTGATTGACGGCGAGCGACGTGTTCTTAGCTTCATAGTGGGTGAAGGAGCTCAGGGGAACTTGCATGCCCGTGGAAGAGGCCACGTAGATGTTCTTCAGTGCGTCGGGATTCTGCTGGAAGCGGTTGCCCACCTCCATCACCACGTGATATTCGTTCATTTGCGTGAAAAGGGTAGAGACTTGACGCTGGCCGAAGGCGTCGTTCAGGGTGCTATCGATGGTTGCCGCTGGTATGCCCAAGCGATAGGCGGTGTCGCGATCAATCACCAGATTGGCCTCGAGGCCCGCGACCTGCTGATCAGTCGCAACGTCGCGGAGTTCCGGGAGAGTCTTGAGCTTATCCAACATGATAGGGGCCCAGCGGTTCAGTTCGTCCAGATCTTCGCTTTCCAGCGTGAACTGATACTGCGAATTGCTCGGCCGTCCTCCGACGCGGATGTCTTGGTCGGCCTGCAGGAAGAGGGTCGCCCCGGGAACGACGGCCAGTTTCCTGCGAAGGCGCTGAATCACCTGATCGGCGCTGACATCTCTCTGCGAGAACGGTTTCAAGTTGACGAACAGGCGCCCAGTGTTCATGGCGGAGCCGCCGACGGCGCATATGACGCCGCCCACGGCCGGATCGGCCATAACAATGTCGCTATATTGTTTCTGTTTCTGGCGCATCATGTCGAAGGAAATGTCCTGCGCGCCCAGGATCGCTCCGCCAAGCGAACCGATGTCCTGCTGAGGGAAAAAGCCTTTGGGAATGTAGTAATAGAGCAAGACGCTGAGACAAACGGTAGCGATTGTTGCGCCCAGCGTGAGCGGCTGGTGGCTCAAGACCCACCGGACGCCGCGCTCGTAGGCCGCCAGAAGGGCGTCGAAGCCTCGCTCGCTCGTGCGGTAAAACCAGTTGTGGCCCTCTTTTCTTATCGGCTTCAGAAGTGCCGCGCACATCATGGGAGTGACGGTCAGCGAAACCAATAGCGACATGGCGATGGCCACGCTCAAGGTGACGGCGAATTCGCGGAACAAGCGGCCTACAATACCCCCCATCATCAGAATGGGGATGAAGACAGCCACCAACGAAGTGCTCATCGAGAGCACGGTAAATCCAATTTCCTTCGAGCCTCTCAGGGCCGCGTCGTAGGGCGCCATACCGGTCTCGAGATACCGTGTAATATTCTCGATGACCACGATGGCGTCATCGACAACGAAACCGGTGACGATGGTGAGGGCCATTAGGGACAAGTTGTCCACCGAATAGCCCGCCAGATACATCACCCCAAAGGTGCCAACCAGCGAAACCGGAACTGCCACGGCGGGAATGATCGTGGCGCGCACGCTGCGCAAGAAAGCAAAGATGACGAGCACCACAAGAAAGACGGTGATGAGCAAGGTTCCCTGGATATCGCGTACCGACGCGCGAATGGTTTGCGTGCGGTCGCGCTGGACTGTCAAATTCATGGCCGCAGGAATGGAGGCGCGCACCGAGGGAAGTATGGCCATGACGTTGTCAACGGTGCCGACAATATTGGCGCCCGGCTGCCGATTGATTTGTATAATGATGGCACGCTTGCCGTCGACGAGCCCCGCCGCGTACAAGTCCTCTACCGATTCCCGCACGTCGGCGATATCCCCCAGCCGCACCGGCGCTCCGTTTCTATAAGCAATGACGAGGGAGCGATAACGATCGGCGTCGATGAAGAGCTGGTCATTGTTGGTCAAAACCCACCGCGTGATTCCGTTGGAAACGGATCCCTTCGGCTCATTGGCGTTTACCTGCGAGAGTGCCGTCCGAACCTGCTCTAAGCTCAGGCCGTAGTTCGCTAAAACGGTGGGATTCAGCTCGACGCGTACGGCCGGGCGTGCCCCTCCGCCGACGGTGACTTGCCCGACGCCGCTGACCTGCGAAATTTTCTGCGAGATAATCGAATCGGCCGCATCATATAGGCGATCCAAGGGTAAGGTGTCGGAAGTCAGCGCCAAGAACAGGATGGGAGCGTCGGCGGGGTTGACCTTGCGATAGGTTGGGAGGCTTGGCAGCCCCACGGGCAACTGTCCCGCGGAAGCATTGATGGCCGCTTGGACATCCCGCGCGGCGGCGTCGATGTTGCGGCCTAGGTCAAATTGCAACGTGATGTTAGTCGAGCCGAGCGCACTGGTCGACGTCATTTCGGTGATGCCAGCGATACGGCCAAATTGACGTTCTAGCGGGGTTGCAACCGAGGAAGCCATCGTCTCTGGACTTGCGCCCGGCAAACCGCCGGAAACTTGGATGGTGGGAAACTCGACTTCCGGCAACGGGCCCACGGGGAGAAAATGGTAGGCAATGGATCCGGCGAGGAGTACCGCGATGGTGAGCAGCATGGTACCCACCGGCCTCTTAATGAATGGCGCCGAAATATGCATGGCCGGCCTTAATCCGCCGTAGAACCTTGTTCCACCAACTTACTGGCGTGACTCCCCGAGAATCGGTGCGCCAGACGGTCAAACCACAAGTAGACGACCGGTGTCGTGAACAGCGTAAGCATCTGGCTGACGATTAATCCCCCGACAATGCTGATACCGAGAGGCCGGCGCAGCTCCGCGCCGGTTCCACTGCCAAGGGCCAGCGGTAGGCCGCCGAGCATCGCGGCCATAGTGGTCATCATGATGGGACGGAATCGCAGCAAACAGGCCTGGTAAATGGCTTCTACAGGACTCTTCCCTTCTCTGCGCTCGGCATCGAGGGCGAAGTCGATCATCATGATGGCGTTTTTCTGAACGATACCAATCAAGAGAATGATCCCGATGAGAGCAATGATGCTGAACTCCGTGTGGAAAAGCATCAGCGCAAGCAAGGCGCCGACACCAGCTGAGGGAAGAGTAGAAAGAATCGTCAATGGATGGATGTAGCTTTCGTATAGCACTCCCAGCACGATATAGACAGTGATCAGCGCAGCGAGAATCAGCACTGGCTCATTGGCGAGAGAAGATTGGAACACCTGCGCCATTCCTTGGAAGCTTGGGTGAACGGAGGCAGGCAGACCAATCCGCGCCTCGACGCGGTGAATGGCGTTGACGGCATCGCCGAGCGAAGCGCCGGGCGCCAGGTTAAATGACAGCGTCACCACTGGGAACTGCCCCTGGTGGTCGACGGCAAGCGTCGAGGTAGCCGTCTCATAGCGAGTGAACGCGCTCAATGGCACCTGGTTTCCATTCGACGAGCGAACGTAAATATTCTGGAGGGCATCCGGATTTTGCTGGAATTTGGGATCAACCTCCAGAATCACGTGGTACTGGTTTAGCTGCGTGAACATCGTTGATACCTGGCGCTGTCCGAAGGCGTCGTACAGCGTCTGGTCGATAGCTGCGGGCAGAATTCCGAGGCGCGCTGCGCTATCGCGGTCGATCACCAAGTCCGCGCGCAATCCCTGGTCCTGCTGATCGGTAGCGACGTCGCGCAACTGAGGGAGGGCCTTGAATTGCTCTACCAGGCGAGGCGCCCATTGAGCGAGTTCATTCGAATCGGTATCTTCGATTGAGTACTGATATTGCGTGCGGCTCACGCGATCCTCGATGCTGAGGTCCTGAACAGGCTGCATGAAGAGCGTGATCCCGTTCACTTGTGCGACCTGGGGTTGCAGCCGTCGGATGATTGCGGAAGCGTCCTCTTTTCTTTCTTCGCGTGGCTTCAGGTTAATCTGAATTCTGCCGCTGTTGGGCGTTAGGTTTGTACCATCGACGCCGATGAAAGAAGAAAGGCTGACCACGTCGGGATCTTTCAGAATAACGCTGGCAAGTCCTCGTTGGCGCTCAGCCATTGCGACAAACGAAATGCTTTGTGGAGCCTCGGAAATTCCGATAATGACCCCGGTATCCTGCACCGGGAAAAAGCCTTTGGGCACGTAATAGAAAAGCACCAGAGTGAATATGAGCGTGCCGAAGGTGACCATAAGAGTAGCTGTTTGGTGCCGCAGCACGAACTTCACCCCGCGACCGTAGGAAGCAATGGTGCGCTCGAAGAAGCCCTCGGAAATGCGGAAGAAACGGCTTTGACGGGAATCTTCGATACGGTGCAAGAGGCGCGAGCACATCATCGGAGTCAATGTCAGTGAGACGAAGGCGGAGACAAGGATGGTGACTCCCAGAGTGATGGCAAACTCGCGGAACAGCCGGCCCACAACATCACCCATGAACAAAAGCGGAATAAGAACAGCGATCAACGAGACCGTCAAAGAAAGAATCGTGAACCCGATCTGTTCGGAGCCCTTCAGCGCGGCCTCGAAGGGTGAATACCCTTCCTCAATGAACCGAGAAATATTCTCAATCATTACGATGGCGTCATCTACGACGAACCCAGTCGAAATGGTCAGCGCCATCAAGGAGAGATTGTCGAGGCTGAATCCAAGCAGGTACATCACGCCGAATGTGCCCACCAGCGATAGCGGAACGGCAACGCTGGGGATGATGGTTGCAGCGACGCTGCGCAGGAACAGAAACATAACCAGCACGACCAGGCCGATGGTGAGCATCAATTCAAATTGCACGTCCTTCACCGAGGCGCGGATGGTGCTCGTGCGGTCGGTCAGCACTGCCACGTGAACCGAAGATGGGAGCGAAGCCTGAAGTCGCGGCAGAAGCTCCTTGATGCGGTCAACCACGCCGATAATATTTGTGCCGGGCTGGCGCTGGATATTCAGCACCACGGCGGGCGTTGTGCCCGTCCAAGCAGCCTGTTGAGTGTTTTCTACTCCATCCACGGCCTGGGCGACGTCGGAAAGGCGAATCGGGTTGCCGTTGCGATACGCGATGATGAGCGGGTTGTAACTGGCTGCGTTTAGGATCTGGTCGTTGGCGTTAATTGTAAAAGTCTGGCGGGGACCGTTAAGAGTACCTTTGGCCTGGTCCACGTTGGCTTGCGAGAGCGCAGTCCTGAGATCTTCGAGGCTCAGCCCATAAGCAGCCAAGGCGGTGGGATTAGCTTGCACGCGCACAGCCGGTTTCTGCCCTCCGCTGATAGAGACCAAGCCGACTCCGGATAGCTGCGAAATTTTCTGTGCCAGGTTGGTATCGGCAAAATCCTCCACTTTGGCGAGGGGTAGAGTGTCGGACGTAAGCGCCAATGTTAGAACCGGAGTGTCCGCCGGATTTACCTTGTTATAGATCGGAGGATTCGGCAGATCGGGCGGCAGATATGTAGTGGCGGCGTTGATGGCTGCCTGCACCTGCTGCTCTGCCACATCGATGTTCTCTTTGAGTTCAAATTGCAGAGTAATTAGAGAGCATCCATAGGAGCTCGTTGATGTCATCTGATTTAGGCCGGGAACCTGGCCGAACTGGCGCTCGAGCGGGGTAGTAACACCGGAAGCCATTACCTCAGGACTAGCGCCCGGGTAGAAAGTCATCACCTGAATTGTGGGGTAGTCGACTTGCGGCAAAGCCGAAACGGGCAGCTGGAAATAAGCAACCGCTCCTGCCAGCATGATGCCGACCATCAACAGGGACGTTGCGACCGGCCGCAGAATAAACGGCTTGGAAGGACTCACGGATTTTGCCCTGGTGCGCGCCCGTCGGCACCGCCACCATTGGATGACTTGTCACCAGAGGGCGAGCCGTGTACCGCGGTTCGAGCCCCGTTCTGCAGCTTGTCCTGGCCATCGACGACGACTTGCTCTCCTGCTTGAAGTCCCTGGCGAATGACGGAGTCATTACCCTGGGAAAAATCAACTTGGACGGGGCGATACTCCGCGGTGTTGTCAGACTTGATGACATAGACGAAGGTCTGTTGCGCGCCCTTCTGAACGGCTGCGGACGGAATCACAAGAGCATCCTTTCGGATGTTCAAGAACAAGCGAATGTTGACGAATTGATTCGGCCACAGAGACAAGTCGCTATTCTGAAACTGCGCTTTGAACCGGATCGTGCCGGTGGTCTGGTCGATCTGGTTATCGATGGTCTGTAACATGCCGTCGGCGAGCTTGGCATTGTTGTCTCGGCTGTAGGCCTCGACGGGAAGCTGGCGACCGCGCATTTCCGCAACCACCTGTGGCAGGTTATCTTCCGGCAGGGTAAAGATGACGGAAATCGGTTGTACCTCGGTGATTACCAGCATCCCATTGGCGTCGGTGGCGTGCACGATATTGCCTGAGTCAACCAGCCGCAGCCCCACTCGCCCGCTGATAGGAGCCGTGATGTGGCTGTATGTGAGCTGAAGCTTCGCATTGGCGATTTGCGCTTGGTCGGACTGGATCGCGCCGTCGAACTGGCCGACGGTTGCCTGTTGCGAATCCAATTGCTGCCGTGCAATCACGCCCTCTTTCCATAGCGTCTCGTAGCGTCCTAGGTCAACCTTCGCGTCGTTTTGCGAAGCGATATCCTTCGCGAGCTGCCCCTGAGCCTGATCGAGCGCAACCTCGAACGGCCGGGGATCAATCTCAACCAGCACATCCCCCGCGTGAACGAACTGCCCCTCAGTAAAGGCCACTTTCATGATCTGCCCGTCGACCCGAGTGTGCATTGTGACGGTATTAAGTGCTGTGACGGAGCCAAGACCGGTCAGGTAGAAAGGCACATCTTTCTTCTGCACTGTGACGATGCCCACGGAAACTGGTCCACCCATTCCTCGTCCCGGTCCTTGGCCTTGCTCGGCGTTAGCGGGTTGTGACGGGGAATACATCCGATAAGCAGCGATCCCGCCTACGACCAGCACAAGAAGGACGATCCAAACCCATGCGCGGCTTTTCTTAGGGCCTGCTTCCAGGCCCGGCGGCGTGGATGAAGTGCGGTTTTCTTTCCTTGGTAAATCCTGCTCGGACATGTATCTCCCCTAAAGGTAGACTGGCACAGATTTTAGACGCACCCGGCTGCGTCATGGATACAGCGAAGTCGTTTCAACCCGGCGTCCCTAAGCCTCACGTGAGGCCAGCCCAGAGTACGAGTAACGGACACCTTTCCCCATTCCATCAGGCGAACGTCTGCAACGACCGCAGAGATTACCGACACCGATTTCAATTTCGCCGATGGGAATCTATCAATTTCAGCCTTGGACCTCAAGCGCCGCGACTTGAAGTCAAATCCGACGAGCCTAGCGGCGCCAATGCAGCGCCTGTCGCCTTCATGTTACGCTAGAAAGCATCTGTTTTCGAGGATTGTTGGCAGCCCAGACGATCGCAATGGCTACGAAACCCACCACCGTTCATCTTGTCGGCGCGGGCCCCGGAGATCCGGACCTCTTGACTTTGAAGGCCCATCGCGTCCTGCGCGAAGCAGACGAAATCCTGCATGACGATCTTGTCCCTCCCGCTATTCTGGCGCTTGCGAATCCAGTGGCAGTCGTGGCCAATGTTGGCAAGCGTTGTGGCGCGAAGACCATGACGCAAGAACAGATCAACGCCCGCATGATTCAGTCGGCGCGCGAGGGGCGGACAGTCGTGCGGCTGAAGGGCGGCGACCCAGGAATCTTTGGGCGAATGGCCGAAGAGATCGACGCGCTCGAAGCGGCAGGCGTACCTTTCGAAGTTATCCCTGGAATAACGGCGGGTATGGCCGCGGCTGCTTCGTTGGGGATTTCTCTGACCAACCGGCGCAAGAGCTCATACGCCATCTTCATAAGCGCACATCCGGCCCAAGACGGCGGTAAGGACGTTAGACCGGACTGGAAGAAGCTCGCCCATTCAGACGGCGTTCTGGTGATCTATATGCCGGGAAGGAATCATGCGCGCCTACGCGACGAACTGGTTGCCGCGGGGCTCGATCCTCAAATGCCCGCCGCGCTGATCTCCCGGGTGAGCACCGCCGAGCAAACTATTCAGTACGCCACACTCATGAACCTCGGTCGGGTGTCTCCGGCAGCGGCACCCTCAATTTTGCTTATAGGACGATCCCTCGATCGAGCTTCCCGAAGGCAACGCACGTCAGAGTTATCCGTCCTAATCGACGAGGCTACGGCGATCTTTTCCCATCGCTAGCAACACAAGGGATTCGTCTCGGCGCACCACAGAACGAAATCGACGCCCTTCGTGTAAGATTCATCGACGGTCATCCCGGGAGGAACCCGCCTATAATGCTCGACCGGAAGCGATCCGCGTTTGATTGGATCGATCTCGTGCTGTTTCTATTCGTGGTCTGTCTGGCCTTCCTTCCGCCCGTCGATGAAATACACAAGCAGCTAATTCTTCTGGCCATGGTTGTCTTTCAATTCTGTGAAGGCCGGCTGATCGCGTGGCTGCCGAATCGGGGACGCGCCTATAGCGTGTTGATCAAGATCGCATTGGCGACCCTGCTCCTCGATCACACGGGCGAGGTCGGCATCAACAGCACCTATTACCCAATTTACTACTTGCCGGTCGTCACGGCGGCGATCTACTTTGGCCCCGTTGGCACTCTTCTCTGGACTGCCCTCGCTTCCCTGGCCTACTGCTCTTTCCTCTTGCCCGCGCTACAAGAATACGAACTTACCGCGGAAGGGGTTTGGATACTCACCACCCGCGTGGTGTTTTTCTTTATCGCCGGGGTGCTAGTGAACCGTTTCGTCGTCGAAAATCGCCGTCAGGTGGCACGCTACCAGACACTCTCGGAAACACTGGAGGAAACGAACCGTCAACTCCAGCGGGCGGAGGCCGATGCGCGACGATCCGAACGCCTGGCCGCGCTAGGACAAATGTCTGCCGGCCTCGCCCACGAAATCCGCAATCCACTCGCAGTCATCAAGGGTTCCGCGGAAATGCTGAGCAAGAAGCTGGAAGGATCGCAGCCTCTGGAGGGCGAGCTCGCGGGGTATATCTCCTCGGAAGTGAACCGCCTGAACGTGTTGATCGCCCGTTTTCTGGACTTTGCGCGCCCTTCGCAGCTCGAACCTCAGCCCCATGCGCTTTCCCCGATTCTCGATCGCGCCTTCGCCGCGGTGAAGACGCAGTTCCCCGCTGCTGATGTACGCGTCGAGCGTCGTGAAGCCTCCGATTTGCCGCCGGTTCTGGCGGACGAACAACTGTGCGAGCGCGTCTTCGTGAACCTGATTCAAAACGCATACCAGGCTATGCTGGATTCTACTGATGGGCGGGAGCGAGTGCTGCGAGTTTCCGCTGCCCGAGAATTTTCACAAGGCAATGAGGGCGTAGGAATCGTCTTCCAGGATTCGGGCCCTGGAGTTCCCGCACCGTTGCGCGAGCAAATCTTCAATCCGTTTTTTACGTCGAAGAAGGACGGTATTGGCATGGGCCTTGCGATTGTCGCGAAGATCGTCGACGATCACAGAGGCTGGATTCGTCTGGAAGAAAGTTCAACCGGCGGCGCGGCGTTTCATGTATTTCTTCCAGTCGCGGCCGCAGCGGCAAGCAGATCCGTTCCGGTAGCTGCGAGCGGACCGTCCAGGTGAGCAGCCGGGGTGAGTGAAACGAAGATGGCGCGCGAAAAACGTTCGATACTAATTGTCGAGGATGAAGCGAAGTTGCGGCGTGTGCTCGAGCTGCAACTGATGGAAGAGGGTTTTCTGACCCACGGGGCGCCCGACGCCGAGTCGGGCTTGAACCTCCTTGGAAAAGACCGTTTCGACCTCATCGTCACCGATTTCAAATTGCCGGGAATGAGTGGGCTCGAATTCCTCCAGGCCGTCAAGCGGGTGGATGCCAATATTCCGGTAATCATCATGACCGCGTTCGGCACCGTGGAATCCGCTGTGGAGGCGATGAAGGCCGGCGCGAGCGACTTCGTTTTGAAACCGTTTGCGCTGGCGGAGCTGGTGCTGGTGATTCGCAAGGAATTGGCGACGCACGAACTGCGCGAGGAAAATCGTACCTTGCGCGAAGAGCTTGGCCGGCGCTACGAATACAAGAACATCATTGCGCACAGCAGCAAGATGCAGGCGGTACTAGCGCTCGTCGAACGCGTGGCGCCCACGAATTCCACTGTTCTATTGGGCGGCGAAAGCGGCGTCGGAAAGGACCTGATCGCCCGCGCCATTCACGAGCACTCCCATCGCGCGGGTGGCCCATTCATCAAGATCAACAGCACCGCGATTCCCGAGACACTTCTAGAAAGCGAGCTCTTCGGCTACGAAAAGGGCGCCTTTTCGGGCGCTACCAACAGCAAGCCCGGCAAATTCGAGCTCGCCGACAAGGGAACGCTGTTTCTGGATGAAATCGGCGATGTGCCGCCGGCAATTCAGGTGAAGCTCTTGCGCGTCTTGCAGGAGCGCGAATTCGAGCGGCTCGGCGGGACGAAAACTCTGAAGGTCGACGTACGGCTCATTGCCGCCACCAATCGCGACCTGCGCGCCGCGCTCGAAGAGAAAACGTTTCGCGAGGATTTGTATTACCGGTTGAATGTCGTGGCCATTGATGTCCCGCCCTTACGTGACCACAAAGAGGACATCCCGGCGCTGGCGACTTTTTTCCTGGAAAAGTTCGCACGGGAATCAGAGAAGCCCGTCCGCGCGTTGACGCCGCAAGCGATCAAGCTGCTGATGGACTTTCACTGGCCCGGAAATGTGCGCGAGCTGGAAAACATTATCGAGCGAGCCGTCACCCTTTCGGAGGGCCCGACGCTCGACGCCCCGGACATTCATCTGGATATCGCGCCGCCGCGCGTAGTCGCCGGAGCGACCGCTGCCTTGCCCGAGGGAGTCTCTCTCGAGCAGTGGGAAGATGAAATGATTCGCGAAGCCCTACGCCGCGCCAACGGCAACAAGAGCCAGGCCGCGCGGGCGTTGGGGTTGTCGCGCAATGCCCTGCGATATCGCCTCTCCAAAATAGGCGTTGCCGATCCCGTCGATTAAGCCTGGCGGCACGCCCTTTGGAGCGAAGCCTCGGTGGCTGAAAACCACCGCTTCCGCGTGATATCCACCACCGACTCCTAAGCAACCTGTCTTGGCCACTATCCTCTTTGTTGGCAACTGACTTCTATTCATTAACATACGGCGCTGCGCACTGCTCAATACTTTGGCATCCGCCCTGCATTACTCGAGATGAATTCGTAATGGGGCCTGTCGCGAAGGCGCGGCAAGAGGTGAGGTGATGGGATGAAAAAATACTTGGCGAGCTTAGCAATGTCACTGTTCGCCTTCGGGCTGGCACCCGCAGGCGCGCAGTATCAAGCTCCTCCCCCCTACAACAACCAGAACGCTCCATCGCCTTATAACAATCAAAGCGCAGCTCCACCTTACAATAACCAAGCTGCACCGCCGCCGTACGACACTCAGGCTGGCCAAGGTTCACAGGATCAGTCGGCTGATTCGCAGCCCGGCGAAGCTCGTGTGAGCTTCCTCCAGGGCGATGTCTCTTCGCAGCGTGGTGACAGCGGAGACTGGGTCGCACTTAGCTTGAATGCTCCGATTTCTGCCGGCGATCGCGTTGCGACCGGCGCCAACTCGCGCACCGAAGTGCAACTGGATGCGGCCGACGTTCTCCGTCTCTCGAACAACACAACCGCCAACATCATCAATTTGAATCGCGCAGTGATTCAGGTGCAGATCGGCCAGGGCTTGGCCAGCTTCAGCGTTGTGCGCGGCAGCATGGCGGATGCCGAAATCGATACTCCGAACGCCTCGATTCATCCCAACGGAGCAGGCGAGTTCCGCATCGAGGTGAATTCCGATTCGGAAACCAAGGTCACCATTCGCAGCGGTTCGGTGGATATCTCCACGCCGCAAGGAAGCACGCACGTCGAGCAGGGCCAGGTCATCACTATTCAGGGAACGGACAATCCGCAATATCGCACCGACGCCGCCACCGTCCGCGATGAATGGGATACCTGGAACACCGAACGCGATCGTCACATTACGAACGCTCAGAGCTGGCACAAGACCGATCCGTACTACACAGGTTCCGAGGATCTCGACCAATACGGGGTTTGGAGCGAAGTTCCCGATTACGGCCAGGTGTGGACGCCTTCTTCGCTCGATCCCAACTGGGCGCCGTATCGCGCTGGCCGCTGGGTCTGGACGCCCTATTACGGATGGACGTGGGTCTCGACCGAGCCTTGGGGCTGGGCGCCTTACCACTATGGCCGCTGGTTCATCTATGGCGGACGTTGGTCATGGTGGCCAGGCCCTATCGCAGCCTACCCGAGTTATTACCCGGTCTGGGCGCCGGCCTATGTCTCCTTCTTCGGCGCGGGAGGCGGCGGATTCGGGTTCGGCGTTGGATTTGGTTTCGGATTTGGCAGCGTGGGCTGGTTTCCGATAGGTCCTTGTGACTGGTTCCACCCATGGTGGGGCGGCTGGGGCCGCGGCTACCATACGGTCGGCTTCGCCGAGATTAATCATTTCCACGAAGGCTTCGGACCGCTCGCAGGTGAACGTGGTTTCGGCGGACGCCGCTTCTCGAACGTTGATGGAATCATGCATGACGGCCGCCTGCAGGGTGGAATCAGCTCGATGTCGAGCCATGATTTCGGCCGTGGCGCCGTGCCAAGAACTCAGCAGCGCTTCGACGGAGCCTCGCTGCGCCAGGCGAGCATGGTCTCGGGCAGGATGCCGATCTCGCCTTCCCATGAGAGCTTTAGCCCGTCGGGCCGCAACGCGAATCCGAGTTCCCTGCGCAATGTTCCATCAACCTCGCAGCACTTCTTCAGCAACAATTCGCGGGGCAGCGCGGCGTTTAACGGCAATCACGGCTTCACCGGCAATTCGGCAGCGAACGGTGGTGGAAGCCGTCCGGGCTCGTTCGAGCGGCCTTCCGGCACGGGCTCCGTCTCGAACCGCGGCAGCTTTGGCAGCAATGCTGGCGGGAACGCAAATCGGTCCAGTAGCTTCGGGAGCGCGAATACGAATACTCAATCTGGTGGATGGCAGCATTTCACGCCATCTTCACGCGGATCGGAGTCCAACGGGTTTAATAACCGCGGCAACGCTTCACCGTCGTCGGCGTCGCGAGGGGGTGCCTCCAATTCATACTCACGTCCTCCCCTTAATATGAGGCAGCCCATCGTGACGCCGCGCAACGGCAGCAGCGGATACGGTGCCAGTCCGTACGGCAGCAACAGCCGATACGGAAACAGCGGTGGCTTCAATTCATCCAGGGGTGGCGCTTACAACGCTCCGCGCGGGACCTACAACGAGCCTCGCGGCAACACTGAGCCCAGCAATCGAGGAGGCGGCGCCAGCTCCCCGCATAGTACTTACAGTGCGCCGCACGGCAACTCGGGCGGCGGATCATCCCATGGCGGCGGTGGCGGTCACTCGAGCGGGGGCGGTCATCACCACTAAATCCCAAAACTAAACAGAGCACAGCCGCGGCCTCGAGCTCTTCGGGGCCGCTTCGCATTTGAGGACGTACATGGAGGCGCGACCTGACCCTCCCCTCCGGAAAGCCCATCCCCCTGGCGCCAGCCGGCTCTTATCATCACGAATCACAATTGACGGCTCACCTGTCAGGAACCGTGAATTCTAGTATCATCAATCGTTCCTTAACGATCTGTAGGAGGAAGGTCGCATGGCAAAGGCTCCGAGCCAGATGAAACTCGCCATCCTGGGCGCCGGGAAAATGGGTGGAATCCTGGCGGAGGCATTCGTGAAACAGGGGCTCGTATCGCCCAAGAACATCTTCGCCACCGTCCAGCACACCGGACAGCCGCACAAGAGCTTGTCTTCCCTTTCAATTCCCGCCAGCACCGATAATCGGGCCGCGGTCAAGAAAGCGGACGTAATTCTACTCTGCGTGAAGCCACAGACAGTCGGACAGGTAGTGGACGAAATCCGCAGTGAATTGAATGACAAGAAGTTGCTGATTTCCATTGCCGCTTCAGTACCCACCGACTACATCGAGCGGCGATTGAAGCGCAAAGTTCCGGTTATCCGCAGCATGCCGAACACACCATCAATGGTCGGTGCGGGGATCACCGCATTGGCCAGGGGAAAATTCGCCACTGAACAACATGTCGAAACAGCCAGGGCGCTCTTTGGCGCGGTGGGCCTGACCATAGTGGCCGATGAAAAGAACATGGACGCTATCACCGGCCTTTCCGCCAGCGGCCCGGCGTTTATCTACATCATCCTCGAATCCCTGGCCGAAGGCGGTGTGAAAGCGGGACTTTCCCGCGAGGTGGCCACGCTGCTGGCGGCGCAGACCGCGCTGGGAGCGGCTAAAGTGGTAATTGAAACCGGGCACCATCCTGCCCTGCTGAAAGACACCGTAACCACGCCGGCGGGCTGCACGATTGATGGCATTCTCGAACTCGAAGAAGGCGGCCTGCGCGTGACGCTGATTAAGGCTGTCGTCAAAGCCGCTGAGCGCGCCAAGGAATTGCTCGTAACCGACGACAAAGCCTGAATCCGCGCTATTCTGGCGTCGTGGCGGAGAAACCCAGCACCACAAATCAAGATAGCCGTCTAGGTCTCTGCGCGACCTGCAAGTTCGCACGGCGGCTCGAGTCTGCACGCGGTTCGGAATTCCTGCTGTGCGAAATGTCGCGGACCGACCCCGCCTACCCGAAGTATCCACGCTTGCCGGTTCTGCGCTGCTCGGGTTATTCCCCCGTCGCTTCACCGGCTACCGGCTAAAGCGCCCTTAGCGCGCGGGCACACTCGCAGGTTCGATGTGAGCGGTGGCATGCACCTCCACATCAACGCTGTCTTTGACGTGCAGGAAAGCCGAGCTTGGGTCTTTCAATCCCCACTTCACATAAGGCGCCACGAACTTCGCCGTAACACGTAGTTCACCATTGCCGCCTCTATCAACCACCACGGACAGCACTCCCTCGTGATCCTGGCCATGTAGTCGAAAGACACCCGCCACATCCGCATGTGCCTCTGCTCTGCCCTTTACGATTTCCTGGAGTTGGCCTGTCACCGTGTTCGGCGTGAAAACGATTTCGGGAAACTTCGAGCTCTCGAGTACTTCAGCGTGCATTTTCTTGTCTCGGGAGCTGTTGTCCGTATCGCCGCTGGCAGCGTCGACGACCACAGAGCCGCTGGCCTTTCCGGTCAGGGGATCGAAGCGAATTTCACCATGCTTTAGCTTGAAGTTGCCGTGAACCGTGTGAAACGTCGCGCCCAGCGTAAATTCGATTCGCGCGCTTGCGGGGTCGAGGGTCACTACCGTTTCCTGCGCAAGCAAGGCGGGTGAAAACGTCAGCGTCCAAACCGCCACGACCACTACGCAGCAGGGGCCGCGGAGGTTGCGCAAGAAACGGAGGCGCGAAGGCGTCACTCCCAAAGCACATCCCATCCAAGACCCAATATTTCCGCCGGTTCCAGGGCCTTTGGCGACGATGGATCGGTATGCGCCGCCACCAGTCCTGCAAATAGCGAGGGCCTGCGCGCGAAGAGCTTTATTACCCGCGTTCGAATCGCATTGCTGGAATTCATTAGCAGCAACAAGCGCGTCATGCGCATGGGTAGCCATATTAGACGGGCGTGAGCGGTTTCGTACGAGGCGAGGTCGTCGGCCGCAATCGCGTCGGCAAGATGCAGCGCCTGCTGAAACGCGAGGCTTAATCCCTGGCCGGCGATTCCGTCCACCATACACGAAGCATCGCCGACTAATGCAACGTTACCGCGCCGCACCGCGCGCGCCCTGCCAAAAGATGTGATCGCGCCTGCTTCGCTGGAAATAACGGACGCTCCGCGCAAGCGTTCCGCAACTTCAGGAAAAAGTGACGCGAGGGACGCATCGATCCTTAACCGCGGATCACTCGTAAATATCCCGACGCACACTTCGCGAACACTCGTCGGCGTAACCACCATCTGACAGCCGTGCGCCCAGTGCACATCCACGAAAGAACTCCACGGCGCGCATTCGTAGTGCCGGCGGAATCCGAACCGATGACTGCGGCGCATGCGTGAATCCAATCGGGCAAATTGTCGCACCCGCGAATGTTGGCCGTCCGCACCTACGAGCCAACGGTAGGAAATGCGCTCGTGGCCCACGCACGCAACGCCCGCTTCCAATTGCGAAACTCTCGTCTGCCACAGCATCGTGACACCCACTTCCACGGCACGGCCTACAAGAATATTGTGTAGATCCGTGCGACGCATGCCGTAAGCCTTGCCGCGCGGAAAGTTCGCATGGGCGGAAAGGAGGCGGTCTGAAAAGCGGAGGCCGGCAAAAGGATGGGCTCGAGCAGAGTTCAATTCGATCCCGAGGCTGCGTATTGCTGCGACAGCTTCAGGAAGCAAGCCCTCGCCACAGGCCTTATCGATGGGGGGAGTGCGATGATCGACCAGCGCTACGCGCAGGCCCTTGCCGCGTGCGGCGATGGCGGTTGCCAGTCCCGCTGGTCCGCCACCGATAATGAGGACGTCCGTCTGCATAGGATGCGCATCACCTTAGATGCGCGCCTACGCAGATAGGTCACCACTGCAAAAGAACGAGCTCGGAGCAAAACCCTGGGCCCATCGCAGCCAGAATGCTGTGCGTTCCGGGAGCGGGCCTGCGGTTCTTGTAGACATCTTCCAGAACCAGCAGAACGGATGTGGAAGAAATGTTGCCCACCTTTCGCAGCGATTCCCAGGAAGCGGCGAGGTCTTTATTCGTCAAGCCGAGGGATTCCGCAGTGGCCTCGAGCACCTTCGGTCCACCGGTATGCATGACCCAGCTTTTGATGTCGTCCCGGCTAAGGTTCTGTTCCGCTAGAAACGCATCGACATCCTTGCCGAGGTTCTTTGTGACCGTTTCGGGGACTTCCGGTGACAAAACGATGCGGAAACCCTTCTCCGAAATATCCCAGCCCATTACGCGCTCCGTATTCGGATAAAAGACCGACTTCGTGGCGAGAATTTCCGGTCCGGCCTCACCCCTGTCGCTGCCTGTTACTATCGCTGCCGCAGCTCCATCCCCGAAGAGCATTGCGGAAATCAAATGCGCCATGGAGAGGTCATCGAGCTGTAACGTGAGCGAACAGAGCTCGATCGAAAGAATGGCCGCAGCTTGATTCGGGAAGCCCCGGACATAGTCCGCGGCGCGGGAAATCCCCGCTGCGCCGGCCACGCAGCCCAGCCCAAATATCGGGATGCGCTTGATGTTGCGAGACAGGCCCATTCGGTTAATCAAGCGTGCATCAATCGAGGGCGCCGCGATACCCGTGATAGATGTGACAAAAATAGCGCTTAGATCGGAAGGTTCGAGACCGGCTCCTGCCAAAGCGCGGCAGAGTGACTTTTCGCCTATCTCGAGTGCGATCTCGATCCACGCATCGTTGGCCTCACCCCAGGTCTGCAGGTTCTTGTAGAACGAAATAGGCAGCGCCACAAAGCGCCCTTCCACCTTCATCGACTCGTCGAGCCGGTCCAAGATTCCCGGCTGGGGCAACTTATCTGCCCAATAATCCTTCAACTCCCCCACCAGCTCTTCTTGCTTGAAATAACGTCCAGGAAACGCACTTCCGACACCAGCAATTCTCATCAGCAGGCTCCTATACCTTTCTTCTATCTCCCGTCAAATCTCTGCAAGCTGATCGGAAGGGTTTTCAGCAACCGAACGCGCACTTTCATCGTCTTAAACACAGAGCGATTAAAAAATCCCCACCACCCAAAATCCCGGCCGCGGCCATTGTCGCAGACCAGCCAAAAATTGGCCATGAGACAACTTCTTAGTTGTGCTCTTCGTACAGCCCCGACTCGGAAGGAACGTCGCGATTCAATCCGCGGAAAACCAGTGCCCCGAAAGCAACGGACGCCATTAGCAGGACGGCCGCTACTCTCCATTGTAGCAGGCAGGCCTGCCCGATACCGAACATAGCAGTGTAGACCATCGTACATCCAGCGAGCCAATGAATTAAATTCCGCCCCAGTGTCGTTTCCGGGACTACATCTGGCGCCAACCGAGCGACGGGATGCCAGCCGACGGGATCGGGACGCACCCGCCGATAAAACCTCACCAGCGTCTCTGCGGCCTCCGGCTCGGTAAGAAACGTCGCCATAACCCAAACCGCGGTCGTTGCCAGGGTCGTCACCAGGGTTTGTTCGGCAAACACCGCCGCCTCCGAACCTCGAAAGGGCGTCACCCAACGAATGCCCAGCGACACAATCAACGCGGTCGCCATCGCGGCGATTTCGCTCCAGGCATTAATCCGCCACCAATACCACCGCAGGAGATAGACTGTCCCCGTACCAGCGCCCAGTTCCAGCAAAATCTCCCACCCCGCCCGTACGGTAACCAGTTCCCACGAAACCCACGCGCCTAGAGCCACCAGCAGAAGCGTTACCCAGCGTGCTGCGACCACGTAGTGTCGCTCGGCTGCATCACGCCGAACGAAGCGCCGGTAGAAATCCGATACCACGTAGGAGCTGCCCCAATTGAGGTGCGTCGCTATCGTCGACATGAACGCCGCGAGAAAACCCGCCACCAACAGGCCGCGCACGGCGCGCGGTAAGTGTTCAACCGCAAGCAATACGTATCCCGACTCCGGCTGCGCGAGGTGGGGATACAGAACCACCACGGCCAGCGCTGCCAAAACCCACGGCCAGGTACGAAGCGCATAGTGCGCGAAGTTAAACCACAACACTGAAAGCATGCCGTCCCGCTCGCTTTTGGCGCTCAGAATTCGCTGTGCCACGTAACCACCACCGCCCGGTTCTGATCCCGGATACCAAAACGCCCACCACTGCACGCCGAGATACACGCAAAACGTCAGTACGGGAATCGTCCAACGGGAGTCGGTTGTGCGTGATAGGTCCGGCAGAAACGCTAGGATGTTCGAGGCCCCGGGACCCGCAGACGCGCGTAAGGTCGCGAGTTGGGTAACCAGAGCGTGAATCCCTCCAGCAGCGGCCACACCATACCATGCAACGGCGATAACCACGAGCATTTTCAGCACAAATTGAACCAGGTCGGTCCAAAGCACTCCCCAAAGGCCACCCAGCGCGACATAGACTCCGGTGAAAGGAATCAGGAAAAAGACACACACTGCTAGCGCGGTCTTCTCATTCACGCCGAGCACCACCCCTACGATCATGGTCATCGCTTTCGTGACCCACCCCAGGATCACGCAGTTCACCAACAAACCCAGATAAAGAGCGCGAAATCCGCGCAAGAATGCGGCGGGCCTCCCCGCATATCGCACTTCAGCAAACTCCACGTCGGTGAGCAATCCGGCGCGCACCCACAGCCGCGCGAACAGGAACACAGTCATGATTCCCGCGGGTAGCATGCTCCACCAAATCCAGTTGCCCGCGATGCCATTGCGATACACGAGCCCGGTCACAACCAAAGGAGTGTCCGCGGCAAATGTGGTCGCCACCATGGACGTGCCGATCAACCACCACGGCGCACGGCGTCCTGAAACAAAGTAATCCGCAGTCGAGCGGTTCGACCGCCGCCGGAAATATAATCCTTGAAGGAGAGTGAAAAGTAAGTAGGCCGCCACGACGGCCCAATCGGCGAAGGTCAGTCTCATATGCCCAATGGTTGCGGGCTAGTGTCCTCGACTCCGCCAGGAGTGTCAAAGGCATTGGTGATCCAGAGCGGATTAATTTCCGATTACCGTGTTTGCCGGGTACTCGCAGTGTGTTTATCTCCGCGCGCCACTGATCGCCTTCATTCAGAATTTCATGCCGGATGGATTCCGTCGTTGCCCATAAGCACGCTTGGGGTTGCTCACCCGCAATTACGAACGGAACGATAGGACAGCACGATTAACGTTTTGATCTGGGCGTTGATTCGGTCCTTAGGTCTAGCGACTGAAAAGAAAAACCCCAGATCCGTGGGGGGACGGACCCGGGGTCGGGGGTTGAGGGAGCTATGGGCTGGTAAACTTGCTTGGGCGCCCGGCGCTTCGGGCCGCCCCATTTCTGGTAATTCAACTCTAGTAATTCAAGCGGCGCAGGATCATCACGCTTCGAAAGATGATCTGCATGCTTAGGACGATCATCGTGTCGCGAACAGCCAGCCATTTTTCTCGCATGGCAATCTCTCCAAGCGTTCGCTCAAACGTCGCTACCGCCGTTTCGCCTCTTTAATTCACCACATACACGGGCTGATCGTGCTCCACGGCAACCACCATCGACTTGAAGACATCCACATCCCAGCAATCGGCGATGCGCAGCCGCACCGACTCGTTCGTTTCCGACATCAGGCGCCCGCGCAACGGAACGCGAAAGCTGCCTGTGGCCACTCGAAGAATCACCGGCTGCCCCATCCAAGCTGCGTAGCCTCCTTCCATAAGTGGCCTCCTCGAATCGGCCGTCTTCCTGCACACTTATGTTCGCTTTCGGCATTGGGTGGGCCAATGGTACAGAGGTACAAAACCTTTGGGAGTAAAGTACTAGGACACGCAAAGCTCAGGTTCGGACAGGCCTGCAGGGCCTTTTCTGGTATCGTGAAAAGGATCGTACGAGCAGCGACCGGCTAGCCAAGGAACCAAATAGCGCATGGAAACGCTCCAGCACCTCATCGGCGCCGTTTACAACGTTCGCGGTCTTATTGAGTGGGGCGGGACCCTGCTCGTGAGCGTCATCGTATTCGTGGAAACCGGGATGTTCGTCGGGTTTTTTCTTCCCGGCGATTCCCTACTTGTTACAGCCGGAGTTTTTGCCGGGAGCGGCCAACTCAAGCTCGCGTACTTGCTCACTTTTGTCACGCTCTGCGCCATCGCTGGTGATCAAGTCGGCTATTTGGTCGGGCGCAAGGCTGGACAGGGACTTTACCGCCGAGAAGATTCGCGCTTCTTTAAAAAGCGCCACCTCGAGCGTGCGCATGAGTTCTACGAAACATACGGAGGTAAGACCATCATCCTGGCGCGCTTCGTTCCCATCATCCGCACCTTCTGCCCTCCCGTTGCCGGGGCAGCGAGGATGAGCTACACGCGATACTTGGCGTACGATATCGTTGGCGGAATCCTGTGGGTATGGAGCACGGTGCTGCTGGGGTACGGGCTCGGTCGGAGTGTTCCCAATATCGATAAGCGCATCCACTACGTCATCGCCGCAGTCATTGTGGCGTCGTTCCTGCCGGCGGCCTATCACTTGTTGAGGTCGCGCCAAGCCAAGCAATTCAAGGCACGGACTGCTGTAGGCAGTCCCGAGCCCGAATAAAACCGGTCTGCCGCTCTCCTAAAAAACAAAGCGGAGAGCCTGGCAGCTCCCCGCATTGTTTGTTCTCTGACCCGCGGAAACGCCGTAAGCGCCCCTCAGGTTTCGCGCCGCAAAAGCGGTGCGTTAAACGGTGTTAAGCGTCTATGCCCGGTGGAGTCATAACTCCCTCCCGTGCAAAGCTTCCTACGAAACCCACTCTTACGCCCGCGCGCCGCAAAAAGCAAGTGAAGAAAAGATCGCGTGGCGGATCAGCTGCCGGCGATCCGGCCGACCGGAAGTCAGCTAATGAATGTTAGACGCATATGACGATCTGCCAAATATTACGGTATGTGAGTAAAATGCTTCCGCAACCCGTTGCGCGAAACTTCTCGAGTCCAGTTAATTAAGCGTGCTTGCCGGCGATAAGGGGACGACGTGGATACCCATCGTGAAAAGGGGGCAAAAGAGGTAACCGAAATTCTCAGCAAGCCTGCCGTGGGAGGCATGGACCTCTGTCAACGGTGCGGACACCACCGATGGGAGCACAACATGGACATCGTTGCGGACGGTAAGATTGTCAGGCCCAAGAGCACGAAGAGACAGGACGACATCTGCCTTCACGAAGGGTCGCTACTCTGCTGTATCGCCAACTGCCGAAAGTTCGAATAGAGGCCCATGAGAGCGCCGGCAAGGTCACCTTCCCTAACACAAGCCACAGGCGGAGCGCCGTATTCTTATCCCGGGGCCCGGGTCCTGATGCGAAGCGTCCCCCGCGGGCTGGCGTATTCGTCATTTGAGCGAAAGTCCTTTTGCCGGCACTTTCAGTTTCTCACCGATGCTAGTGTATCGTCCTTGTTCTAGTTCTAGCTTCTTACAAAGAGCCTCAAAGCAGGTGGACTTAACCAAAGTGGCGGGGTGCGAAAGTGAAATCAGATTCGATTTCCGCAGCTCTCGGGAACGCCCTTAAGAGCCCGGTTTTCTATCTCCAGGATTATTCGATACTCGCCGGTCAGTCAGTACGGCATATCTTCACTACCAAGCGTTACTCAACCGACCTGACCGAACAGATGTATCAGATCGGAGTGGGTTCGTTGCCAATTATCGTCGTTGCGCTTGCGTGCGTCGGCGGCGTAATCGTATTGAACGCGGCGTCACAATTCCAACGTTTCGGCGAAACGGTTTTGACCGGTGATGCGCTTTCGCTTTCACTCCTCCGTGAGCTCGGCCCGGTATTCGCGGCGCTTCTAGTGGCGGGCAGAAACGCCACCGGTATGGCCTCTCAGTTGGGTTCCATGCTTGTTACCGAACAGGTGGATGCGATGCGGGGACTCGGAATTGACCCAATTCGCAAGCTGATGACCCCTCGCGTGCTTGCGACAATTCTGGTTCTGCCGCTACTCGTCGCCGTTGGTGACGCTGCAGGTCTGCTCGGAGGATTTCTGGTCGCAACTGCTACGCTGCACATCAATGCGGAAGAGTTCTGGACACGCGCCATCACCGCCCTGACCGTGGGCGACCTCGTTATCGGCTTCTCGAAGCCGATCGTCTTCGGATTTATCATCGCGACTGTGGGTTGTTACCAAGGATTACGCGTTGAGGGCGGTACCGCAGGGGTGGGGCGCGCTACGATTATGGCCTTTGTCGTTTCTTCGTTGGCTGTCCTTGTGGCGGACTTGTTCCTCACTCGGCTCATGCTTTACACATTTAACATGTGACACGCCCAGCCGGACCTGTTACCACGGAGCGGCGCCGCGCTTTCCGCTATTACAGGGCTATTGTAGCCGGGGCTCCTGCTGCGGCTGCTGTCGCTGCGGGCGCGGCTCGGAAGATGGCGGCACGATATTCTTGATACGCAGCGTGGTCACGACACTGCCATATAGTTCTTCGTTGTGAAGAACGTTCAAGATGAGCAGGCCCATCCTAGTCTGCTGCACCTGTTGGCCGCTTTTCTGTGTGAGGGTGATGACTTCACCACCGCTCGCATCGGTCAAGGCGTTGTACGCTCCATCGCAGTAGTCGTAAGAGGCGTGCAGGGCCTTCATGATTTGATCCTTGGTGGTTAAGGTTTTCTCAAGGTTTATGCCTACGTTGGGGTTCTTTCACTTTTGGCCTGTGCGCACCCACAGGTAGTTGAAGTTGGCGGCGCGCGAGATGCTGGCCGAAGGTACGCACTTCTTCCTGGATGCCGGGGCGCAGGCCGTAGAACTCCTCCGGCATTTTCTCTCATGAACGCATCATGTCGTTCTTGATGCCGTTGTAAAAATTGCGGACGGCACCCGCAACGGTGGGAGGCGCCTGCTGACCCTGCCCGCCTGACTGTTGCGCGACGGCGGACTGCATTTCTCTTCACTGTAATGCAGAAGGTGTGGTCGCGTATCGAGCCGAGCTCGTAAAACTCCTTCCCCGCCGGGGCCTCGTTCACACATAGCGCGGGCCCTGTGGTAGCATCGCGGTCGACCTGCAAATCCAGCGACGCTCTCTTTACTTCGAGCTGGCTCCGCTGTTCAAGGTTCGGCGATCTCTCATGCATCCTTCGAAAATTCGGAACCTGCTATTTCTGGTGGTGCTATTACCGCTCAGCCTTTGGGCCATCGTGACCGCCGCCAATTTCGTAATCGAGTACAACTGGTGGAAAGAAGTCGGCCAAGTTGGCACCTGGGTCAGCATGCTGTGGTACAGCATTGCGCCCTTCGCAGTGGGCGCAGTTATGGCCTTCGTTGCGCTGTGGATGGCTCACGCACGTGGGCTGAGCTTCGCCGGTATCCGCCGGGACGATTTCGTCGTTTACTCCCGGCTGAGTACAATCGCGTTAGCGATCGTAGCGATGTTTTTCGCCTCCGTCTCCATTGATTATTGGACCATCATGCGATTTTTCGGGGCGCGCGGGCTTACGCTGCCATCCGACGCGTGGCGCGACCAGGTCTTTTCTCATCCGTTGTCCTTCTATCTGTTCAGCCTGCCTTTCTATTCGCAAGTAGTCTGGTTCGTAATCGCCCTCGCGATCCTCTGCTCCCTGGTCTATTGGGGCACCGCCCGCGGGTGGCAGCTGTGGATGAGGCGCCCGGGTCCCGGGGCGTTCGGTCAGGGGGCACTCGTGTTGGTCCTGCCGGGGGCGAGCCGCACCGGCTTCGTCCGTATTATCGTCGCGGTCCTGCTGCTGGGTTTCGCGGCCTTGTTTTTTCTCGGAAACTACGACCTTCTCTTCAACTCGCATGCTTTCATGACCGGCGCCGACTTTGTGGATGCAAAGATTACGCTTCCTTTGCGCTGGCTCCTGATTGCCGCTGTTTTCGTGGCGCTTCCGCTTGCATGGACTTCGAGATACAAGAAGGCGGCGATTCTGGTAGGAACCTTTTTCATTCTGCAATTGGCCGTGCCGACCATCGTTAGCGCCGTCTATGTGCGCCCGAATGAAATCTCCATCGAGCGGCCATATATCGAGCGCCATATTCAGGCTACCGCCTCAGCCTTCGGGCTCGATCGGAAGTCCACCGAGCGCCCATTTATTACCGCCGGGCAGCAGACGGTCGATGCCGTACAAGACGCCACGCTGCTCCAGAACATTCGCCTCTGGGATCTGCGCGCCTACGGCGCGACCATCACCCAGATCCAGGCGCTGCGCCCGTATTACATCTTCCCCAACACGGATGTGGACCGCTACTTCCCCAACGGCCGCATCGAGCAGGTAATGTTGTCTCCACGGGAAATCGACGTGAATCAGTTATCCGCCGAAGCCAGCCAGAGCTGGGTGAATCCGCGGTTCATCTACACGCATGGTTTTGGCGTGGTCATGTCGGAGGTCAACAAGATTACGCCGGATGGCCTGCCTGTACTGGTCATCGAAAATGCTCCTCCGGAAATCAAATCGCCCGGCTTCCAGCTTACGCGGCCGGAGATCTACTACGGCGAGAGCACTCAGGATCCTGTGTTCGTTCACACCGCCCGCGAAGAGTTCGATTATCCCTCCGGCGACCAGAACAAGTATTCAACCTATCAGGGCACAGGAGGTTTTCCGATTGGCTCCTTCCTGCTGAAGGCTGCCGCCGCGATATCCCAGGGCGAGCCCAACATGATTTTCACCGGCTATCTCACCGGGCAGAGCCGCATGATGATTTATCGCAGGGTGCAGGGGCGATTGGCGCATCTGGCGCCATTCCTAAATTGGGACCCCGACCCGTACTTGGTGGTTACCGACGACGGCAGATTGGTATGGATGGTGGACGGCTACACGACATCTCTCTCTCATCCGTATTCCGCGACGCTGCCCGTGACCGGCGTGGACGAAGGGGCCAACTACATTCG
>Ga0206795_1002_pt1 | contig 66795 bp, 56 predicted proteins | sample Alteio_BWOrgCont_71_FD_152872 | JGI IMG/M metagenome (GOLD analysis project Ga0206795, IMG submission 152872) | Enriched cells from forest soil in Barre Woods Harvard Forest LTER site, Petersham, Massachusetts, United States -... | ecosystem: Environmental > Terrestrial > Soil > Temperate forest >... | reverse complement strand
AAGGGTCCGCTCAGACTCAATTGGCTCTTGCGAAAAGGCCGATCTCGGACGTGGTTGATGTCTATTGAATGCAGCCGGAGGAATTAGAGACGAAAGAGTTATCGGCCCAGGTGTTGTGCGTGCAATCGCCATTTTGATCGTTCATGTCGGCGTTGCCGTTGCCGATCGCGGTATTGTGCTCGACCTTGTTGCCGGAGCTCTGCGCCGCAATCGCAATATAGATTCCCCATCCGCTATTCGCATCGGCAGTGTTGTCCTGAGCGACGTTGTCCTGCCCAGCATAGAGAAGGAGGCCCACGGCGCCGTTATTGTTGCCACTCACATTGTTGTGCAAGAAGAGATTTTTGCTTCCGCCATTCATGGTGATACCGTGGCCGTTGTTGGCGGTCATTACGTTGTCGAAGATTTCGTTGTTAGCGGAAACTGTTGCCGTCGCGGTTGCATCGCTCGTAAAGTCACCGGAGTTCACGGCCATTCCGAAAGAATTCTGCACCATCGTAACGTCGTGGACCCGTGAATTATGCACGTTTCCGAAAGTGATTCCCGTGAGGCCTCCGGTCAGAGTTCCGGGACCGGCAATCTCGAGATTTGTGAGGCCCTTGTCACCCCCGGGAGCGTTAATCGCGCTTGCGCTGTTGGCCCCCGTCACCTGAATGATGTGGCCCTGCAGCTCAATGGTTACGGAACTGGCGGCGATTGAAATTCCGTCACCCGGGCACTGCGTCAAGTCGTTCGCCAGAAAATACTGTCCGGACCTGCTGATGACCGTGCCGCAGCCGGTGATGGCCTTGCTCCAGAAAGCTTCGTCGGACCGGAGGGATTGACCAGGAAAGAGAAGCGCTATTCCGGCCAGCAGCACGGGCGCAATCTTCTTCCGCGCAGTGATGCGGCGATGCATTGTGAGGCAACCTGAGAATTTCATCGATTGTTCTCCGCGCGGCAAACGTTAGAGTTTGCCCGCCTTTGGGAGGAGAGATTGCGGCAGCGACCCGTTCCCGTGTTCTTGAAGACTCTCGCAATTATCCTAAGGTGTTCTCCGCGCTTTGCGAGTGGGTGTTATACGTAAGAGTGCCAAATCCGTTACTAACTTGATAAGTTAACTACGTACAGGCGAGAGTTGCCCTCCGAGCATTTTCGAGATTCGGTGGCATTAGAAGGAAAGTTGCGGGTGCCTTACTATATTTTCTTCGAGACGCGAGCCACCAATTCATCTAGTTTCGAGAGCAGGAGCTTGAGGATGGGAGACTCGTTCGACTTCTTGTAGCCAAAGACCAGATCGACGGTGGGCGTTTCTCCCTTGAGAGGGCGACTCGTCACGGACCGAGTGAGAAAGTTCTTGGCGTAGGAAGGTAACAGCCCTACGCCGCCGGTTGACGCTATCAAGGACACCCCCATGACGACATGCTCCGTCTCGTGATCTGGATTGATATTGACCCCGGATCGCTTCAGGTAATCGTCGATGAGCGCACGCACCACAGGAGCCGTGTGCGACACGCCCACGAATGTCTCGCCTACCAGATCGCCGGGACCGATGGCTTTGCGCCTAGCCAGACGGTGGTTACTAGGCAAGACTACTATTAAGGGCTCTTTAACGAGAGGACGGAACGCCAACTCTGGCACTCCGTGTTCGCGTCGAAGAAAACCTGCACCGACGGTTCCCTTCGAAATGGCATCGGCGAGCTGGGGCGAGTATTGACTGGATATCATCACGTCGATGTTAGGCAGCTCATCGCGCAAGATCCGCAGGGCCTCGGGCATCCAAGTCAATTCGTGTCCCGTCAGAAAGCCCATCGAGAAGCATGGCTTAGCGGGATGAGCGACTCGGCGAGCAGCTTCGGTTGCGGCTTCAACCTGCGAAAGTACCGAGCGGGAGTGTTCGAGAAAAGCTCGACCTGCGGGAGTCAGTTCGATACCGCGAGCCCGGCGCGTCAAGAGTTGCGGTCCTACCTCATGCTCGAGGTCACGAATCTGCCGACTCAACGAAGGTTGTGACGTGCGCAGTTTCCGCGCCGCCACCGTGAGACTTCCTGCCTCGGCAACCGCGACGAAGTAGCGCAGATGCCTTAACTCCATGACTCACTCCCATGCCCACAAGGCATCGCCACCAGTCTAACAAAGTATGCTTCATGGCGCGACCAGCGCCTAGTTTACTAATCCAATAGAGTGAATTGTAACGCGTTAGGCGAGCGGTGGGATTTCAACTCATGCCCGATGAGCATACGTCTACTTTAAGGAGAAGCCACAATGCCAAAGAATTTGGAAGGAAAGGTTGCGCTCATTACCGGCGGTTCGCGCGGAATCGGCGCTGCAATCGCTAAGTGTCTGGCCGCGGATGGAGCTAAGGTGGCGATAACTTACACGAAAGGTGCCGACGCGGCCGCGTCGGTCGTCAAGGAGATTGAACGCGCTGGCGGAAAAGCGATCTTGATTCAGGCGGACGCAGCCGATGCCGACGCGGTTAAAGCTGCCGTCGAAAAGACGTTTGCAACCCTCGGTCGACTCGATGTGCTGGTGAACAACGCGGGCACGGCCTTTCCGAAACCGTTCGAGGAGGCGACGTTGGAAGAGATGGATCGCGTGCTCGACATCAATGTCCGTGGCGTATTCGTCGCGACTCAGGCCGCGCTGAAGCACATGAAGAGCGGCGGTAGCGTCATCATGATCGGTTCGGCTGTGGGTGAGCGTGTCGCGGCGCCTGGGCTTGTGCCGTACGCGGGCACGAAGGGGGCCGTCAAGATGTTCACGCAGGCACTGGCCAGGGAGATCGGGAGCCGGGGCATTACGGTCAACAACGTGCAGCCGGGTCCGATCGACACGGAATTGAATCCAGCCTCCAGCGATTGGGCGGTGCCGCAGAAGGCCGCGACCGCCCTCGACCGTTACGGGCGCGCTGATGAGGTTGCCGCGATGGTGGCGTTTGTCGCTGGTCCGGAGTCCTCATACATTACCGGTGCGAATCTTACCGTGGATGGCGGAATGAACGCCTGACCGCCACGCGGGAAGTTGAACAGAGGTGCAGGAGTGGCTCTGGGAAAGCCGACGAATGGCGCGGGTTAGCTAATAAAAAACGAGAAGGCTCGACGTGAAAAGCCGAGCCTTCTCGATTCAGTTAGGCCGCGTCTCCCAACTTGCTCGCGGCTCGATGAAGGTTTGCGTTCGCCGGTTAACTCAGCAGCGCGCTCCGGCGTCGCAGGCCAACCAATCCCACTAGTCCGAAGCCCAGCATGGCAATGACGCCTGGTTCAGGTGTCGCCACTGGTGCGGGACCGAAGAACGCGAAGTGCGAAATCGGATCGTTGCCATTCCCATCGGCAGTGACGGAATAGAATTCGTTTCCGATGCATCGGCTACCGGTCCAATCGTTGCAGCCGACCAATCCGAAGGTACCACCCGGAGTAAAGGGTGTGCTGCTGGTAATCCAGTTGATGGTGCCGGGAGAGCTTGTGAGGAACCAGCCGATTTCGTCTGAATCCGCAGTAATTCCCAAGATCACCGACGCCGTGGAAGAGACTGGTGTGAAGGTGACATCATTCACCGAGCCCTTCGAGCTGCTAGCGAGAAAATCCGCGCCGGCATCCAGTGCGATGCCGCCATGGCAATTGCCGCCGCCGTAGACGCAGTATCCGACGTTATCTTGCGGACCATCTCCAGATGCGTGGTTCCAGAAAGGAGTCCCGCTTGTACCCAAAGTCGCCGCCGATTCCGCATACCAAGTGCCGCTGGAATCTAGCACCAAGCCGGAACCACTCAGCGAAAACACGATATCGTTATAGTCATAGTCCCCGCCGACGGTATCCTCAAAGCCGCCCAGGTAAGTGGTGGCATGTGCCGGACTGAGCGCGATTACGAAAATACCTAGAAACAATCCAAATACGAGCCTTTTCATGTTTCGCCTGTTCTTGTGCTTGTCGCCGGGGACGCGGCACAGGCACCGTATTGCGGCCGGGATCAGATGAATTTTCCCAGTGCCAGTACCCTAGCAATGCCCCTACCAAAGCACGGGTAGGCAAGATAGCTTCGCTAACCTCCTTATTTGCAATGGCAGACGTAGGGCCAAGCTTCCACAGGAGCCGCCAGACCGGTCGAACCCGGGCGCTCCCATCGTACGGACACTATCCTCAAGGGATAGACATTTACCTCTGTGGAATCCGGTTTACACTCGACCTGCAGCAATGCTCGCCTCAGCCAGAATGGACAGTTTTTGGCTTATGCGTCACTTGGACGCCAGATTCGACATCTAAAGCCTAATAAACGCTTTAGGATCGAATTTTCGATGCAGGAGCACCTATGAGAACTCTTGGAATTCTTTGGATTCTGTACGGCGTGCTCCGCTGGGTTAGCGCGCTTGGAGCCTACTTATACTACGGCACGCTGACTGTGATGTTCGGTGCGCTGCTCAACCGGGTTCCCAATCCGTTTGCGTTGATGGACCTATTTCATATTTTTCTGGTTTGCGCGATCGTTTTAGGGATTGTTGCCGGCCTCGTCTCCATCGTCGCCGGTCTGGCTCTCATGTCCGGTGGCGGATCAGCGCGAGGGTTGGGGATGCTTGCGGCGTTCTTCGGTCTGATCAATGGCCCGCTCGGCATCGCGCTGGGTGCGTATACACTCGTCGTTTTGGTTCCTGTAAGTGCTAGGAACCAAGTTACGTAGTGGAAGTCATCGTAGAAGAACGAAATTGGCACAATACCGACTTACTGAAGAAGCGCGCTCACCCTAGTTCCAGGTTTCGAAAAACGCTCCGCGGCTGTCACGGCAAATCGTCGGGCTGACAGAAGTACCCCGGAAGGGCCGTCTCCTCAACCTTCATGGGTTAGCCTCGGCGACAAAGTACGCTTGCTCAGCCCGGATCTGCGACAGCAGGCGTTTTGGGTGCAGCGCGAGCAGAAACGTGAGTCAAACTCGTCAGCGCTTCGGATTCTCGCGAGAACCGCTCGCAAAAGTTGACCGATAGAAAGTGATTCGTTCTTGCTGACTTCCTCGTTCATCGTTCATCCCTCGTCTTTCAGCGCATCCTAGGCCGGTTGGGGTGAACCCAAAGCTCACAAACTGTAGCTTGTTTAGACGCCTCCGAGAACTCTCAGAGGTCCTGAAGACGAACGGGCCAAGGCGAAGCTCAAAACGGAAATTCCGGTTATCTCTTCCGAACACCTGTACCAACGTACAGTGTTCAGACCCACACCCCTGTCCCAATAATAGAAGTGTCACACGGGTCCCTTTACCTATGCTCGGAGTGTCGCACTTTTTCGATAGCAGACTGATAGTGCAGCTTTAAATGCAAAGCACATCTACTGGTATGATTGGGGTTCTTAAGTTCGTTGGGAAAAAAATGAAAATTAGAGTCGTCACGCTTCGTCTTGCTGCCGCATTTTTTTCCGTCGGCTTGTTGGTGGTCTTAGCCGGTCAAGCCTCCAGCACGAGCCTTACCCTTTCCCCAACAAGTGCGACATCGATTCCCATTCAAAGCTATGCAGCCATCCGAGGGGAGTCCCTTCAAACCGATTCATCGGGAAATCCGTTAGATTTGGGCAACATGACCAGCGGGAGTTTTGTAACCTACAGCCTCACGGTCCCACAAGCGGGCAACTATGCGGTGACCTTAAGCTACTCCAGCCCCGGTAATTTCGGCTGGGGAAATTTTACGGCGGTAAGTCTCCTTGTGAATAACACCAAGGAAGCAAGCATAACTTTTCCATCAACTGGCTCTTGGACTACTTACGTGAATGCCACTCCCGCTACTATTGCGCTCCCATCAGGAACTGTGAATTTTGAAATTCTGGCTCAGTATACAGGCTACAACCTTTCTGGCATAACTTTTACTCCGCTCTCAGTCTCACCCCAAGCGGCTACCCCTATCTTTTCTCCTGTTGCCGGAACCTATAGCGTGTCAGAGACCGTGGCTATCAGTGATGCAACTTCAGGCGCGGCGATTTACTACACTACCAATGGGACCACGCCGACTACCAGTTCGGCGGTTTATTCTACTCCAATCATCGTCTCAGCTTCGGAGACGCTGAATGCTATTGCCGCCGCTAGCGGATATACAAACAGTGCTATCGGTACGGCGGCTTATGTTATTAACCTGCCCACGCCGCAAGCCGCAACACCTGCTTTTACACCGGTGGCGGGCACTTATACTTCCGTGCAAACAGTGACCATCAGCACGACAACCCCTTCGGCAACGATTTATTACACCACCAACGGCACGGCACCCAGCACTAGTTCGCCTATGTATTCCGGTCCAATTACTGTCTCAGCTTCGGAAACTGTAGAGGCCATTGCAACCGCTAGCGGTGATACTACCAGCGCCGTAGGCCCGGCGATTTACGTCATTAATCTACCACTCCCAACCTCGGGTCCGGCAACGCCTACGTTTTCCCCTAGGGCCGGAACCTACTCTGGAACGCAGACAGTAACAATCAGTGATGTGACACCGGGAGTGACGATTTACTACACCACCAACGGGACTACGCCGACGACATTATCAAACGCCTATAGCGGCCCGATTACAGTGTCGTCTTCGGAGACTTTGCAGGCTATCGCTGTGGCTTCCAGTACGGTCGGATCGGCGGCCTATGCTATTAATCAGCCACCGCAGCCTCTTTCAGTCGCAAATCCAAGCTGCACGCCTGCGGGCGGCAGTTTTACATCGTCTCAGACCGCAAATTGCTCAACCACTACCACGGGAGCAAGTCTATACTACACAACGAACGGAAGTACGCCAAACTGCACTCCCGCAGGTACGCCCTACGCTGGTGCAATTACCGTGGTGTCATCCTTGACTTTGAACGTCATCGGCTGCGAGTCTGGCTATACACCGTCCGGTGTGATGAGCTATACCTTCGCGATTAATATTATCTCGGGCAGCACAACTACGGTGAATATTTCCGACACAGTTGAAACAGCAGGTATAGACCGCCCAGGTATCAATCTTGGAGGAGTTGCTAATTACGGATCGCAACAGCTTTTGAAATCCTTAAACTATTCAGGTGGCGGGTACTTCCCAGGAACCTACTTCGGCACTACCTTTTCTTGCAGTTCAGGGACGCAAACTGCGACATCTTGGTACAACAACATAGCGGACAGTAGCGGTTTTCCAGCTAACTTCTGGAATGGTGCTAGTTTCGTTGCCATCAACGCGGCGACGGGCAAAAGCTACGGATCGGGAACGATCACAGCATCCACGTCGAACGTATCGAGTGGCGCGAATTTCACGCTTTCCCCAGCGATCAGTTCGGCGTGCAGCCCGTCCAATAACGACGTGCTGATCGTCCGACTCAACGCGCAGAACACGCTTGAGCCACCTACTTTCGTATTGAACGGGAACGTCTGCCCCGGGGCCGCATGGGATGTCGGTGATACTTCTCCGGCCTCAACGAATACTTATCAGAGCCTGAAGATGCCGACTGGGTGCGGGTTGACGTTCTACATCGACGCGACAGTTTCGAACCGAATGAATACCAATGCGTCGCTGGCAGCGCAGCAAACGAACTTCATCAACCTGAATGGTTCGTATAATGCGACATTCAAGGCCAAGTGCGCGGTGGCTGGGTGTAGCGTGACCTTTAATCTGGGCCGCTTCAGTGGCCCTGCCTACATTGGTTCCACAACGGTCAACCCGTCCAATAGTGCAACTAATGGCGCGGGATGGACGACATATACTTACCCATTCACGGGATCGGAAACCGGCAGCCAAAGCTCTACACTTGGTTTCAGTTTCAGTTGCACGGGTACTTGCCTTTTGCAAGATGCGGATGTTATCGAAGAGAGTACGCTGGCCGGTAACACGACCGTGTTTCGAGACGCTGTAGTCTGGGAGCTAGAACAGCTTCATCCTGGCTCGATTCGCTATATGGACGCGAGCCAGTGGTGTTCGGATGTGGCTGATGAAATTGCCACGACTGGAAATCGGCGTTGGTGCGGAGCTAGCGCCTGGGCTCCCCAGTTCGGGCAACCCATCGGCTACAACGACGTGCTTGCTTTGGGCAATGTCGTTGGTTCAGATGTGCTCATCTCTGTGGGCCAGTTGAACGGTCCAAGTGATTGGGCAATGCTAATTAACTGGCTGAACACATCGGGATGGATTTCTACCTACACTGCTTCCGGTCACAAAATCTATCTCGAAGATGGAAATGAGAATTGGAATCCCGTCTCGGCTTCGATCTACAATGGCAACGGCACCGCTTACGGGTACACACTGGGCCTTAACATGGCAGCGGCAAGAGCGGCCAGCGGATACTACTCTGGCGTCATCAAGCTCGTCGGCAATAGTTGGGTTGCCCCGAACCAGGGATATGGGCAGTTTGGGTGGCTACATAACACACTTGCCACGGCGCAAAGCACTGGCAGCCTGCCGGACTATGTGGATAACGCCCCGTATATGCTCAACTATTTAGGCGCGTTCAACACTTCGGGCTCAAACATATCGACTACCGGAGCGCCGTTTCTGGACGAATGGGCCGAGGATGAAAATGTCGATTCGGTAGTTCCGACCTCTGGCTACCCTATGTCAATGTATCTGAACGCACAATACGCTAGTCAGACCTATGGTGTAGGTACGCTAGTTTATGAAGTGAACGAGAGTACCACAAATGGCATAACTGCTACACAGGCGCAATTGGATCAGGTTAACGGTTCCGTGGGCAACGCACTTTCGACGATGGAGCACGTTTTACTGATGCAGCGGGATTCCGGTGTGAAAGGTCCCATTCATGTTTTCACGCTGGCGGAGCCCTACACAGGCTATACGTGCGGGGGTTGCAATGCTTTAGTTACTCCGCTGTGGGGTGCGAATCTCCTGATGTCTACGGGGCCGGGGCAGACAGCGGGTAGCGCTAACGTGGACCGGCCGTTGGATATCGGCCTCCGGGTCATCAACAATGCCATCGGGTCGAACAGCAACCTGATGTCTGTCACACAGTCTGGCACGCCCACCTTCAGCTACACGGCAGCTCAGGATAACAGTGGCACGCCGACGATTCTTGCGAACTCAGCCGTGCCCTACGTGAACTGCTTCGCCTACAGCAACGGAACGGGAAACTGGACGACCATCTGCTTCAATAACAATCTGACGACAGCAGAATCAGTTACCCTGTCGGGGCTCGGGGCACCCACGGGATCGGTTAGTGAAACCACCTTTCCTAATGCCTCCAACGTAATCACAGATAACAACGAAAACACGTTCCTCGGAGCTTCGAGTGTGGCCCCGGTCGTTGTTCTACCGTCTGCCGCAGCGACAAGTGGAACGAGTTATTCCATTCCACCAGCTTCGATGATCGTGCTGACATACACGGTGAACTGACCAAATGTGAACGAAAATAAACTTACCGAACGACTTTTAACCTAGAAATCAATTCCGGCCCTATCCGTCCATAAAAACATAATGGTTTGGATCTGGAAGATATATAGTTGCTTGTAGCTATACCCGGTTTCCTATGCATGAACTGTCTGGCTGTCCCATATGTGACGCACCAGCGTCGGGAGCCACCGCCTGCTTAACAGCGGATCGCACCTACGAAGGCAAACCGTACCCGAGCCGCGTGGTCCGGTGCCGCTGTGGGCACTGTTTCCTGAACCCGAGCCCGGACGCCGGAGAGCTGCTGTCACTCTACGACGATGACTACCACTGCTACACGACCTCGCCCAACGAGGCCGAGCGGATCGACCGCTGGATCGAGCAGCGTCTTCACGGCGACCGGTTCAACCATGTCCCCATCGTCATCGGGGGTCGCTTCCTAGATGTCGGCTGCGGGTCAGGGGACATGGTCGCAGCGATGGCTCGGCTCGGGATGGAGAGCGAGGGGCTTGAGCCGAGCTGCTATGCCGCCACGAAGGCAAGGGAGGCCGGGCTTAGGGTCACCTGCGCTCTGCTTCACGATGCAGCCTTCCCGGATGCCTCATTCGAGGTCGTCAGCATGATCCACGTGTTGGAGCACACACCCGAACCGATCGAAGTGCTCCGCGAGTGCCGCCGAATCCTCAAGCCCGGTGGCGAACTCGTCGTCGCCGTGCCAAACTTCGACTCGCTCGTCTTTGCCTTGGTCGGCAAGAGTTGGATAGGCCTGCAAGTCCCGGCCCATGTGCAGTACTTCTCTCCGAGCTCGCTGCGCGTCGCCGCCGTTCGAGCCGGATTCGCCGTCGGTCTGATAGAAACAGAGTCGTTTCCGGAACACGTCGAGGGCGAGCTGACCAATTGGCTACGAAGGCGATTCCTCATACCCCGTCGGCTTACGAAGCGGACCGGGGTTCTGCGGGGCATCTCTGCACGCCTGGCGCGCAAGGGTGAGACGACCCATCGCGGCGAGGCCATTGTCGCCCACCTGTTTGCCCCCTCTGCATGATTGCCTGGCTGCGCGACCTTTCCTTGCAATGACAGAGATACCGGATACAACGAGCAGCACCCTCACTTGGCGCTCAAGGGCGAGATTCCCGCCGAGCCAGTCCTCGAACTCACTCAGCATCCCAACCTGTCAGGAATCCCTCTTGACCAAGTACATATGACGAGTCGCTTTTAGAAGGGTGCAGCAACCTACGCGGACACTCAGCTGCGACCCTATATCACTCTTGCCCATTCACTTGCTCCGCCCCATAACGCTGCATGATTTTTTCAACCGCAGTGCGCTCGCCGTAGGTTCGAGATAGATCATGGCAACATTCTCAACCTTCATGAGTGAGCCTCGGCGGCAAAGTACGGTTCACGGAGCAGTTCCAAAAGGTACTGTCCGTATCCGCTCTTGCGAATCGGCCCGGCGAGCGCTTCCAGCTGCTCAGCGGAAATGTAACCGAGACGGTAAGCAATTTCCTCGGGGCAGGCAATCTTGAGTCCCTGGCGACGCTCGATGGTCTGTACGAAAAGCCCGGCTTCCAGGAGCGAATCCTGTGTGCCGGTATCGAGCCATGCCATACCGCGGCCCATGATCTGAACGGTCAGATGGCCAGCGTCGAGATAGCGGCGGTTCAAATCCGTGATCTCGAGTTCGCCGCGCGCCGAGGGCTTCAGCGAGGAGGCGAGATTCACGACGTCGCGGTCATAGAAGTAGAGACCGGTCACCGCGTAGCGGGATCGCGGCGATTTTGGCTTTTCCTCGAGACTGATGGCCCTGCCCGCGGGGTCAAACTCAACCACGCCGTAGCGCTCGGGATCCTGCACCGGATAGGCAAAGACGATGGCGCCCTGCTGAAGGCGGGCCGCACTCTGCAACTGCGCCGAAAAGGACTGACCGTAGAAGATATTGTCGCCGAGAATAAGCGCGCTGGGCTCACCGGCGATAAACTCGCGGCCGATGAGAAAAGCCTGTGCCAGTCCGTCGGGGCTGGGCTGAACCGCATAGCTGATATTAATGCCCCAGTTATGGCCGTTGCCCAGCAGCTCAGCGAACCGCGCCGTATCCTGCGGCGTTGAAATGATGAGGATGTCGCGTAGGCCGGCCAGCATCAGCGTGGTCAGGGGGTAATAGATCATCGGCTTGTCGTAGACGGGCAGCAGCTGTTTCGAGGTCACTTGCGTGACCGGATAGAGCCGGGTGCCCGAGCCGCCAGCGAGAATGAGGCCCTTCATGAAGTGAGGCGCTCCGTGTAATTCTGCTCGATCCAGCGCAGGTAGGCGCCGGTGCGCACGTTCTCGACCCAATCGAGATGATCGAGGTACCAGCGCACGGTACGGCGCAGGCCACTTTCAAAGCGCTCGGCGGGAGACCAGCCGAGCTCGCGGAGAATTTTCGAGGCATTGATGGCGTAGCGGCGATCGTGGCCGGGCCGATCTTTGACAAAGGTGACAAGGTTGCGGCGCGAGCCCAGCTTCGCGTCAGGCTGCATCTCGTCCACTAGGTCGCAGATGGTCATCACCACATCGAGGTTCTTGCGTTCGCTGTTGCCACCGATGTTATAGGTCTCGCCCACGTGGCCGCGCTCCAGCACAGCGCGAATGGCGGCGCAATGATCGCGCACAAAGAGCCAGTCGCGCACGTTCGCGCCGTCGCCGTATACCGGCAAAGGCTTGCCTTCGAGCGCATTCAGAATCATCAACGGGATCAGCTTTTCAGGAAATTGGAATGGGCCGTAGTTATTCGAGCAGTTCGTGGTCAGCACGGGCAGGCCGAAGGTGTGGTGATAGGCGCGCACGAGATGATCGGACGATGCTTTGGAAGCGGCGTAGGGGCTATTGGGGGCGTAGGGCGTGCTTTCGGAGAAAGCGGGATCGTGTGGCCCGAGTGAACCGTAGACTTCATCCGTGGAGACGTGCAGAAAGCGAAAAGCTCGGCGACCGGCTTCATCGAGTGCCGACCAGTAAGGCTTGGCCTGCTCCAGCAGCGTGAAGGTGCCCTGCACGTTCGTGCGGATGAAGGCATCGGGAGCAACGATGGAGCGATCGACGTGGCTTTCGGCCGCAAAGTGGACGATAGCGCGCGGCCGTTGCTCGGCGAGCAGCGACCGCACCAGTTCCGCGTTGCAGATGTCACCCTGCACCAGCAGGTGGCGTGGATCGGCTCTGAGAGAGTCGAGGTTGGCCGGGTTGCCGGCATAGGTCAGCAGATCGAGATTGACCACGTTGACGCCGGTCTCCTCGATCAGGCGCAGGACAAAATTGGCTCCGATGAAGCCGGCTCCTCCAGTAACCAGAATGGTGTTGTTAATGGGCATCGCCTCCGCCATTTTCCAGCATAACCCAAAAACACTCTCTCAGCAGGATCATTAGCCGACGCGACCAATCGAGCGCCGACTCAGCCCAGCCGTGCTAGAGCAACTCACGCATTCGAGAGTGACAGCAACTACGTACACTACCTTCTCCTAATGCCGCGGATGTCGCGGTTGATGTATGGAATACGCAGCAGTGGCCACTGCACTGGTTGTATACCCTTTCTTAGCGGCGATGGCCTTCAGCGTCTCGGAAAACGACACCGCGATCGGGCCGCTGTAGACCTTCGACGAAGTGGTCGGCATAGTTCCGTCGGTGGTGTAGTAGATCTTTGCTCCATGGGTCGTCGTGGTGATCGTCACCCTCCAAGTTCCCGAGTAGGCGCCTGAGCCCGGCGAGAAGATAGGCTTCGTCAAGGTCGTTATGCGGCCGGCGGTGTAAGTAAGAGCGATGAAGGAGGCCGGAGGAATAGAATAGGTTGTGGCGCTGGTCGAGGATGGCGAAGGGATACCAATAACTGGCGCGCTGCTTGCGGCGCCCAGGAACGTATCCTCATTGTGGTCCGTGATGACATTGGCAGGGCCGGGGAAGATAGTCTCACTGACCGGTCCGGTGGGCGCTCCCGGTCCCTTCAAAGTTACGGACTCTGCCGTGGTGAGATTGTTGTTGAAGCAGATGGTCGTCCAAGCCGAGGAACCGTTGCTATAAGAGAAACAATTCACATACGGTACGGCAGAGTTAGCAAGAATGCTGTTTGTTCCATTAGCATACGGCTGCCCACCGGCATAACTGAATGTCGGCGTGCCAAACTGGGTAGTCGACATCAGATTATTGTTTGATCCGATGGCATTGTTGATGACGCTTTCAGCAATCGCCAGCGGACGGTCCACGTTGGCGGTGCCTACCGCTTGTCCAGGCCCCGTAGACATCAGGAGATTTGCGCCCCACAGCGGAGTGACCAAAGCTGCACACCCGGAGCACGTATACCCAGTGTACGGCTCGGCCAGCGTGAAAACGTGGATCGGGCCAGTCACGCCAGAGTCGCGCTGCATCAGCAGCACATGCTCCATCGTCGAGAGCGCCTGGCCTACGGAGCCATTGATCTGGTTGAGTTGCAATTGTGAGGCAGTGATACCTTGCGTGGTGCTCTCGTTTACCTCGTAGACCACCGTGCCAACACTGAAGGTTGATTCGGAGTAGTGCGCATTCCGATACATAGACTCTGGATAACCAGGCGTAGAAGTGACGGAATCGAGGTTCGCATCCTCAGCCCATTCATCCAGGAACGGCGCACCAGTAGTCGCCACGTTGTTGCCAGAAGCGTTGAACGCACCCAAGTAGTTGAGCATGTATGGGGCATTGTCCACATAGTCCGGCAGGCCGGTGGAGGCAGTCCTATGCGCCGTGGTGAGGGTGTTCTGTATCCATCCGAAAGCCCCGTAACCTTGGTTCGGGGCAACCCAACTGTTGCCGACCAACTTGATGACGCTTGATTTGTACCCACTGGCTGCTTTTGCCGCCGCCATATTGAGACCTAGAGTGTAACCATAGGCGGTTCCATTTCCGTTGTAGATCGACGCGCTTACCGAGTTCCAGTTTTCGTTTCCGTCTTCCAGGTAAATCTTGTGACCTGCAGCAGCGTAGGTTGAAATCCATCCCGATGAACTGAGCCAGTTGATGAGCGTTGTCCAGTCGCTCGCACCGTTCAATTGGCCCACAGAGATGAGCACGTCCGAACCGATAACGTTGCCCAGGGCTAGCACGTCGTTATAGCCAATAGCCTGACCAGCGTTCTGGGGCAAGTACGCGCTGGCTCCGCACCATCGCCGGTTACCGGTCGCCGCGATTTCGTCGGCCACGTCCGAACACCATTGGCTGGAATCCATATAACGAATGGAGCCGGGATGAATTTTCTCCAGTTCGTAGACGACCGCATCTCGAAACACGGTCGTGTTACCGGCCAGTGTCGATCCTTCTACCACATCGGCGTCTTGGAGCAGGCAAGTTCCCGTGCACCTAAAGGCATAGCTGACGCTCGTGGACTGCGACCCGGTTTCGCTTCCCGTGAATGGGTAATTGTACGTCGTCCACCCCACTCCCGGAGTTGCGTTGTAGGATGGATTCACCGTGGTCGATCCGACGAAATCAGTTCCACTTAAGCGAACAACGGAGAAGTTTAGGCTACATCCCGAGACGGCGCACTTGGCCTTGAAGGTCGCGTTGTACGATCCATTTAAGTTGATGAAGTTGACTTGGGTAGAACCATAACTGTTGGTATTCGTTCGGTTCGAAACTGTCGCGTCGATATAGAACGTCAACCCACACCCAGTCGGCATCTTCAGGCTCTGATAAGTATTCGTTGAGGCCGGAGAAGTATCACCGACATCCCATGTGGCCCCGGGGCAGACGTTCCCGTTCAATACGAAAGTAGGTGGCTCAAGCGTGTTCTGCGCGTTGAGTCGGACGATCAGCACGTCGTTATTGGACGGGCTGCACGCCGAACTGATCGCTGGGGAAAGCGTGAAATTCGCGCCACTCGATACATTCGACGTGGATGCCGTGATCGTTCCCGATCCGTAGCTCGTGCCGTTGCCAGCGTTGATGGCGACAAAACTAGCTCCCACCCAGAAGTTAGACGGGAAGCCGCTTCCGTCCACGATGTTGTTGTACCAATTTGTCGTGCTCTGTGTACCGCCGGAATTGCAAGAAAAGGTAGAGGCGAAATACTGCCCCGGCATGTAGCCGCCCTGGTCGTAGTTGAGCGACTTCAAAAGCTGCTGGTTACCATAATTCGCAATCCCGCCCAGGTTGATCCCGGGCCGGTCGATCCCACCAGTCTCAACCGTGTTCGAGATTGTCACTGTGGTCGTCGCCGACTGCGACCGAACCACCACAGGACTGCAAATAAACATTAAAAAACAAACGGCAAGAGGAAGGCGTGATGCCACACGCGGCACTCTCATGTCCTATTCCAAATCTTCAAATGCAAATGGGCCAGCTGCAACATTTAGCGCGGCACGCTATCCGCTAGCTCCGTCTGCACCGTTGATTGCAACTTGCTCCTGCGTGTACCTAGCCATGCAGATGGCCGCAATTTCAGGATTGGTTTTTCAAGCAGGAGCCAGGACAATGAGGCGTACGCCATTACAACGGCAAATGCGAGAGCACGATTTACGATCAGCGAAGAGGAGGGAGTAACAAGCGCAAGCACTCCCGTATGGATCAGGTAACCGGTGTAGCTGACGAGTCCGATCCAGCGGACCGGCTCCCAGGTCATCAGTTTCATCCACCATCCTTTGTCCGAACCCAAAGTGAAGGCCAGCAGTCCTGTGGCAATGCTGCAAATGAAGGAGTAGCCAAAGATATTAAAGGGGACGGTGTTTCCTTCGGCGTGGAAAGGAGGAAATATCAGGGTGCAAAGAACGAGCAGCGAAAAGCCTGCCGCGATGAGTGCGAGTCCCCAGCGCCGCCATTTCACTAATTCGCCCGGCTGCAGCCAAAGCACAGCTAATAGCGCGCCGGAAGCGAGCAAGTCCATGCGAAACGGCATCAAGTAATAGATGGCCGAGTGATCGCGGAGAAAAGGTGTCGCCACCCCGCGCAAGATTGGCGCTAAAACGATGAGAGCGATGGCGCATCTCAGAACGATGCGGGGCGAAAAGCGAAGAGCCACGAGAGGCCAAAAGAGATAGAACTGCTCTTCGACTGCCAGGGACCACAAGATGCCAAGGCCCGGAACACCCAGTTGGAAAACCTCAGCGAAATTCATCGCGAAGAAAGCGTACCACAGAGCCTTATGATTCCACTGAAGGTGAAGAAGGAACGTAGCGAGCAACAAGAAAGCAGCATAAGGGGGTAGAATGCGGAGGGCGCGTCTTTCGTAGAATCGGCCCCATGCTCCTTTTTTTCCCCGACTATCCATGAGAATTGACGTGATCAAGAAGCCCGAAAGCACGAAAAAGATGTCCACGCCGGCCCACAGATGGGGTATACCAAATCCGTGATGCACGAAGATTGTTAGGAATGCGAGAGCTCGCACTCCATCCAGTCGCAGGATTCGTTTCATGTGGGGTTATCTCGGAGTCGGTCGGTTTGCTATCAGTGGTTCAGATGTAGCTTGTGGGGAATGCCTGCAGGCTGACCCTCACAGATAGAAAATGCGCTCTAGCTGAACACGCGTCTGAAAAAGAATAGGGAGTTTGTGGCGGGCTCCTCGGAAGTAACCGGTACTGTGGATCCGGGTACGATCGACTGGCCCCAGCCTATAAGGAGAAAGCCGATTTGCGGCAATTGCGCACCCATGTAAACGGTCCCAAGAGCAATCCATAGTATCACCAGGGCAGCTAAGATGGACACGGCAAATGCCCGATCTTCCAAGCTCTGCAGGCGCCATGAACGCATAAATGGGGTCCTGACAGACTCAACAGCGATCAGTATAAAAAGGATAAAGCCAAGTCTTCCTTGCCCAAGTTCAACGTACAGGAATTCATTGTCGACTGACTGCACACCATTGTTGAGATTACCTAGTCCTTGAGCGTGGGGAAATGATTTATAGCCCCAACCCAGCCAGCCTCCCTGTTCAAGAATAGGTTGGAAAAGCTCAATCATGTGGCGGCGGTACAGCGCGCTCCCCTGTTGTTCGTCGTGAACGTCGTTGAAGTTTGCGACATGTGTCAGTTCAGAAAAGTATTGGTACGCTCCCACCGCTCCCAGCGCAAGCATAACTCCGATGACCGCGGTCGCCACTTTCATGTTCTTGAATCGGGGGATCTGCAAAATGAGATATCCGGCGATGAGAGCAAGCTGCGGTCCGCGCGACTGCGTGAGATAGACATAAACCACCAGAAGTATTTCAGCGATGTGGTATTTCTCAAGAAAAGTAAAAAGCTCGCCGGGGTTTTGCCACGCTTTCGTTCGCCAGAGAAAAGCCAGCCATGCATTGAGAGCAGCCGCCATTGCAATCGCAGTTCCAGCCATCTCCGAATCCATGAAAGCGGCCGCCATCCTTCCACGACCACCGCGTAATTGGACAATTGGCGACATGGCTACGCCGAAAAAGTTCCCTAGTGGCGCATAAAGGTTGCGTCCCATCCGCCATTCGAAGAAACCTGGCACGCCCAGAAGCAACACGAAAAGCACGATGCGGCGGACCACGGCCATACGATTTCCTGGCTCAATCATGGTGCGGCCTATGGCATAAGGCAAAAACATGGAAATGAACGAGATGACCGCGATCAGAATTCCGTCTTTTGTAACCTTCTCATGCAGCACTTCGGAGATCGTAAGACTGATTAGGAACGAGGCCACCAGAAAATCCATGAGCACAAAGGAGCCCTTTCGAAGGAGCCGAAATAGAGCCACCACGCCTAACGGAATTACGCAGATCTCAGAAATAGATAGTTCCGGTAGATGAGGGAGACGTATCGTATATGTCTGGGGTAATAAGAAGGCAGTTGGCAGATAGACAGAAAGAAGCGCTGTGTCAATGTAACCGCACATGACGAAAAGCAGGCAAATCAGGCCTGGTGCGAGGATCAATTGGCTCATAAGTCAAAGTTCCCGCATGTATCGAGGAGCTGCATAGGTGGTGGGGCGATCATCGCTCTTTTGAATCGAAACATCGCATAGTTCTGTGTCTTCAACCATTGCAGTTCATCGGGCCGCGTGCCGTTTCTCACTACCATTCGCCGAAGCTTTCCAAAGATGTAAAGCGCACTCGCGGTGGTGACCGCGTCGATATGGCTGGTGATATACGAGAATTGAATGGTGCTCCTTGCTTGGTCTAGGGTACTGCAGTAACGCCATATCGCCCCAACAAGACTGAATGAGTGACGTGGCGAACACCGCCTGGCAGTTTAGGGGCTCACCTCATTATTGCGGCCGAAACTCACTGCTACCATCTGCTTATTTTCCTGATGGGCCGAAGTGCTGTCTTCGTGCAACGGGATTTCCCAACGACGCAACACTTCGGCAAAATCGGACCGCACATTCGCTTCGGTGCAGTTGGCAGCACCAAAGCAGCGGTTGTTTTCGCCGAGCCTTTCGATTTCACCCGGATCTCTCCAGAGTTTGTCGATTGCCTGAGCCAGATCTTCTGGCGAAAACGGATTGCATAATACCGCGTTGTGACCCGGGAAAACGTAGTCGCAGATTCCCTTCGAATCCGTCGCAACGACGGGCTTGCCAAGATGCATCGCGCATACCAGCGTTACATGACCGCAAGGCACAGTTGAGCCAGACAGCGGCAGAACCGTGCATGCGGAGTAAAGCATGATGTTCATCGCTCCTTTAAATGGCATGTTCACGATTGGTTTTACGTTCGCTGGAATTTTCAGACCGATCAGGTTGTCGGGGCGGACCACCAGGACAAAGGGAATCTCGGGCAATCTTCGGGCCGCCTCGATTAGCGTTCGATAATCCCTACCATTGCCTCCGATCGCGGAAACATACCGTCCGACTTGGAGCGGGTAATCAGGAGACACGTCAGGCACCCCAATACTCCAAAGGCGAAGACGAATCCGCTCCTTTGGGATATGGAAGTAATCGCTGTAAAGATCGCGCTCCATCGAGGAGTGAACCGTAAACTGCTTTACCTGCGTGAATGCATAACGCATGAGGCGCATTCTGAACCCTTTAGGGAGTTCAGGAAAATTAAATGAAAAGACATAGTGGTCGATGTTGAGTTGCAGAATGCGGCACAACAGCGCACAGAGAAATGTTGTTCGGGGTTCCTGCGTGACCAGGAGCCTGGCGCGTTTGCTGGATGCTGTGAGGACTGCATTTAGGCAGGCGCGAATGATGGCGATGTTGGGCCGCCGCACCACTCTTTCCAGAAACCAGGATGGCCGGTCGTCGAAAAATACCCATCCCACACCTTCGCCGGTTAGTTTGGGCCCCAGCCCGCGCCAACCATCCCCGTAGTCCGGTGAACAACAGACAATCAAAGGCCTGTTCATAAGAGTTCCGCTGCATCGAATGACGCAACAGATCGCATCTCTGGTTTGTCAATTTGGATCAGAGGCTGCCTCAATAACCGCATCTGCTCTAACTCGGTATCCTGCCCCACAAGCGCGCGCGACAGATCGTTAGTTCGTCTTGTATTCGATAAGCCTTGACCTGCTACTGCGCTTCCTATCGAATGCATATTTTAGTTGGCCGATAAAAATGGGAATTTGCTGTAACTGCGAATGAATGCCGAATAGGAATAAGGTCACGGGGTCATCGCTCTTCCAGCGTGAGCGCCAAGCCGAACGCAATGACAACGCCAGGAGCAAAGTGAACCAGAACGCAAAGGGGATAACTCCGAAGCGAACACTCGCGATACTCGCGGCAGCAAACGAGGCCACCCAGAAGCTACAGCGTAAAACATTGGCCCTTCGCTCCGAGGACCAGAATGCGTCATCACTGTTCCGAAAGCGGCCCGAGATCTCTGCATATGCGTAGCCGGCTCTCATGGCGCGTTTCAAATATTGGCTCCAATGTTTGATGTCGAGATCGTGCGAAGTCATCGGCTCGTCGATATGGAGTACTTTGAATCCGCGAGCCCTCATGCGACGACACAGCTCAGGCTCCTCTCCTGCGATCAGCCCGTCATCAAACCCTCCGGCCTCCTCCAGCGCGATGCGACGCATAAGCACGTCTCCACCACAGAATTCGGTAAGACCAGGCGGATATATCCAATCCAGGTCGAGAACTCGATTGAAGATCGACCGCTCCGGGTGCATCTCGCGTCTGTGCCCCCAGACAGCCGCAATGGATTCGTCCATCGACAACGCATCACAGGCAGCTCTGGGAAAATCGGAGTGCAGTACGGTATCTCCGTCGAGAAAGAGAATAAGATCAGATGTGGCCCGTCGCCAGCCCGTGTTGCGGGCAGCGGCTGCCGTCGGACGCTCTGGATGAATTGTGATTGAAAGTGTGCCATATCTTGACGCAAGCTCTGCACTCCCATCGGTCGACGCGGAATCCACGTAGATCACCTCTCTTACGCCAACAGTTTTAATCCGCGCGATCGACTCAAAACATCGGGCAAGTCGCTGCCCCTCGTTCCGGCCAATTACGACGACAGAAAGGACCGGCTGCACGCCCGGATTGTCATCGAACTGAGCGTTCTTCTCAAACGCGTGCGTGCACATTTCATTCATCAATTGCCTCAGCAGTTACCACACCGCCCGTCGTGACGGCAGATTGCGTTCTTCTCGGAAGCACACGAGCCGGCACACCAACTGCCAAAGAGTTAGGTGGCACATCCCTGAGAACCACTGCGTTAGCTCCAATGATCACATCATCCCCGATCTGAATCGGCCCCAGAATCTTGGCACCGGCGCCGATGTCAACCCGATTGCCAATAATTGGCGAGCCGCGATGACCGGTATGCTTCAATCCCACAGTCACTCCGTTGCGAATGATGCAATCGTCTCCAAAAACCGCGTCGCCGCTGATGATGATTCCGCCGAAATGGTCGAATCGAAACCGCCGTCCAAGCGTCACCTCACAGGGAAGGTCGATTCCCGTCAGTATCTCGGAAATAACCTTCAACACCTTATAGAACAAAGAAAACGGCATCCGCAGCCAGCGCCAGCGGATGGTGTAGCGCCAGCGTCCAAACCGGTATACTGCCATTACCCAGAACCCTTGTCGGGACGACATGCGGTCATGGGTGTGCCAGTCCTCGCGCAAATTCTCAAACAAGACCAACCTCGACTATCCAAGTGAAACCCAACGCACGCCTTTGCATTTGTTCACCAAGACACATCCCAGTCAGCATCCTTATCGCAAGACAAACCAGAGTTGGCGTTCACACCCGCTTTCTCCCAGCACCCATCGAAAGAGTCGCTTGATGCAAAGCCGCTTGAACAAGGCCCTTCAGCAAAGGCCGATCGAAAGCCGCGACTGTTCCCGCCATTCCATACAGTGTGTGGATATCCAGCCACTCCGCTGGTTCATCCAGAACGGCGCGGAATTTGCGGGCCGAGTGTACATAGGGTGAAAGTTCCAAATAAGAACGTTCGTAGTAATCGCGAGGTGAATTAAAAAGATTCGGTCTGTCAGGCATGTTCCAAGGTTTGACAGTACCCATCGCATGAATAAGGGACGGCATTCCATGTAGAACATTTAACCCACGTTGAAAAGGTCCATAGGCCGCGGAGCCATGATGTTGCAGAATTTCAGTCGGATGCATCAGGCGTCTCACAGGGATGGAGGAGAATTCTTCCGACGCGAGGAGGGCACTTAGAGCATCCTGATCACTAAGCATATGCTGGTCGCGCTGGACGGCTGGCTTCGTTTGCTCATGAAGATACCGTTCTGTTTGGATCGCGCTCTGCCATGCACAAAGAAGCCGTTCATGATGCCGGGTGACCCGAACGACAGCCGTATTCAGAGGTCCGGGCAAAGATCGGCCAGCCTGCAGGCCCCAGGTGCCAGAGCGATGCGTCGAACCATCGGAGTATTCCCACGGATCCTGAGTAACTACGACAACCTCCGGCGGGAAAGCGGCAATGAATTCGAGGCTGCGATTTACACAGACGTCAGTGTCAAGCCACAGGCATGATGTCGTTGTCCCGTCGGCCAGCCCGTCCAACAGGACAGCCGGCTTGACGTTATAGCTCCCCGATGACAATAGCTTCTCCTCTTGAAGGCTCAACTGTGAGAAGCGTTTCAGCCAAGTTCGAAACGAACCAGAGATCCCTGGAAATCTAAGGCGGATGGGCCAGGCCGGACAATACCGATCCAGAGTGAGCAATAGGATCTTCAGGCCTACTACCTGAGTGGGCCGATCTTCATAGAGACAAACAACCGTTGAATTCATTCGTCATCCCACTTGGACGCCATTACATGCTGATTACGTTCACGATGGATCGTGGAATAGTGTTGCAGCTTGTAGGCGACAGTAGCAGCGTGATCCCTGACCTCCTCCTTCAATGATTCCATCTCAAGTTGTAAATTGGAGAATTCAATGGCGCCGGTTATTCGGTCCAGGTCGTTAGCTAGATAGATCGACGGTTGTACTCTTTGGTTCAGCGCCGGCACCACAATCCAACTCTCGACGCAGGCTCCTCTATGACTCGATCGCTGCGCCGGAAGCGACAGTAGTTTATGTTTAATCGGATGAGTGTACACTTCATGCCTGTGGCAACCGCTTATCTGGCCGCCCGCCCTTTTTCTTTCCGTTTGTCCATCATGGCTTGCAACAGGGTCGCACGTTGCCGATGCATCTCTTGATGCGTCATGCGACAGGCATATGTCAACGACTGCAGGCCTGGCCGTCTTCCCGGTCTGGCACGCCGACATTCAGTCATGCCGGTGGGCAGCCTTATACTATTTAGAATCGCATAATATAGTTACAATAAAAAGCAGCTCTGGCTTCGGCTGTGCTGTTGCCGTTGTGGATAGGATGCTGATGTGCATGGGAGGCTCGATGAGCTTGTACATGGTGATCGAGAACTTCAGGAACGGAGAAGCTGTGCCAGTCTATCGTCGATTTTGAGATCGCGGATGGTTAGCGCCAACGGGACTCTCGTACGAACAGCCGAAAGTAGAAATTCCGCGAGGTCACGCCTGATCGCCTGAGTCTGTGCCGCTACTAAACCGAAAGCCTCTTGAAAATTGTTTCCGGGACCAAATTGATCGCGGCCATGATGTAGCGCCAGTACGAAGGTGTGTACAGTATTTCTTTCCGGGGTCGTTCGAGAGCGCGGCAAATATCTTCCGCGACGCTTTCCGGATCGGCGAAAAACTTTCCTTGCGGCATCTCCGAGGTCATGGGAGTCCGCACGGGACCCGGCTTGATCGTCAGCACTCGGACTTTGGAACGGTACAGCCGTCCGCGAAGCCCTTGCAGGAAAACGTTCAGTCCGGCCTTGGCCGCGCCGTAGACGTAGTTGGCGCTTCTTCCGCGATCGCCCGCAACCGATGTGATGACCGCCAGGCAACCTGAGCCGCGCTGCTCCAGAATGTCCGCGAAGAGAGTCAGCAGGGATGCCGCGCTCGTGAAATTCGTCTGCCACTCGCGCAAGGAGAGCTCCACCGAATGTCGGCACCTCTCTTGCGGCAGCAAACTCCCATAGGCCAGCAGGACGCTGTCGAAGTCCGGAAAGTTTTCTACAACGAACGTGACCAGCTGAGCGTGCTGGGAGATATCCGCCAGGTCTGTCGTATGTTCGATGACCTGTCTGGCGCCACGGATGCGCAGGTCCGCCGCCACCGATCTCAGCCGCTCTGCCGAGCGCGCCACCAGAAGCATCTCTTTTTGTTCGCGAGCCAGAATGCGCTGGGTATGCTGCGCAATTTCCGAGGTCGCGCCGAGTACGACGATTTTCTCCATGGTCTTCAGCCGCCGGTCACGCGGCGCCAAAAAGAAGATGACAACGCCGGATCCATGAATCTGTGGAATTCGTCGACGGCGGGGAAGGACGCCTCAAACGTCCGCGGACTCATGCGTGCATCTTTCGCTGGGTACACCGCCCCTCCGTTCTGGACCACGATTTCGTCCAGTTCGTCGAGTAAACGAAGTGTGGCGTCACCTCGCATCGGAAAATCCAGCGCCAGCGTCAGGCCAGGCCTGGGAAACGACATGATCCCGGGCGATTTTGGCCGGCCGAAACGCTTCAGAACGGCCATAAAAGAGCCCATCCCACCTCTGCCGATCTTGCTGAGCACCTCCTGCAGCACATCGTAGGCCGCTTCTGGAAGCACGCACTGGTATTGCAAGAAACCCCGCGCGCCGTAGAGAAGATTCCAGTCGCGAATCGCATCCAAGGGATAAAAAAAATCGTTGAACCCGACGCGGGCCCTCAAGCCGCGCCGCGACTCCCAGCGATAGTAGGCTGAATTGAACAGCTTCAGGCCGTACCGATGCAGCGGAAAATCCAGCGCAGCAAACGGCACGCGGATCGACCAGTTCTTTTTGTGAGCGTTACGGAATCCGTCCGCATGATTCCCGCGGTAAAAAATCCCCCGCGTCTGTCCGCCGGAAAAGCAATCGATCCAAGCGACCGTGTATTCAAACTCTTGGTCGCTCGCCTCGACGAGCGTTTGGAAGTCGGAAAGGGACTGGAAGGGAATCGCATCCGCTTCGATTTCGTCGCCTGGAATCCCTTTGAGTTGGATCTCCGCTGCCAGAATGATGCCGGTCAGCCCCAGGCCACCCACTGTGGCCCGAAACAGATCGACATTCTCCCAAGGACTGCATTCCACAATTCCCTGATCCGAGCGGCATACGCGTAGTCGCGCGAGGTGAAGCCCAAATGTGCCCGCACGGTGGTGATTCTTTCCGTGAACGTCGTTGGCGACCGCGCCTCCAACGGTGACAAACTTCGTCCCCGGCGTGACCGGCAGGAACCATCCGCGAGGCACAGTGATGCGCTGAATCTCCGCCAGGGAAACACCGGCTTCGCACGACAGTAGTCCGCTCTTCGCGTCAAAGCTCAGCAGGCGGTCCAGACGCGAGCAGTCCACCAGGCTTCTTCCCGCATTCAGGCAGGAATCTCCGTAGCTGCGGCCCAGGCCGTAGGGAAGGCACGAGCCGGGACGGCTGGTCGCCAGGATCGCCTCCACCTGGTCGGCCCAGTAAACCTTATAGACCGACTCATGCTGTGCGCGCGGATATCGGCCCCAGGAAAAATATTCACGTGGGCGTTCGACGGGACGAATGGGCGCGCACCTATCCACATCATTAAATGGAAATGTCACATTCATCATCACAAGAACCTGGCGCTGTACGCCATGACCACCAGGATCGCGGCTCCCACTCCGAAGGTCACGGGATCGCGAATCGAAAGCGTGAGCGGATCGTCATCCAACTTGCCTCGTTCCGCCTTCAGCCAGATGCTGCTCAGCCAATACAATAGGATCGGGCAGATCAGCAGCAGCGGCTTGGGCCGCGGGTAAAGCACAACGAGTTCCTGGCTATGTTCGTAGAGGGCCAGAATGATGACGGCTGCGAAGCTGCTGCCTATGCCCAGAGGCATCAGCAGCTCCCGATCGCTGTCAATGTAGCTGCGTCCGGATTTGCCGCTGTCGACCAGCGCCCCGGCGTGCATCAGCTCCGAGTATCGTTTCGCGGTAGCCAGACTGAGAAAGAAAAAGAGTGAAAAAACCAAAAACCAGTCGGAAAGAGGCACGGAAGCAACCAGCGCGCCCGCCCAAATGCGAATTGCGTAAAAGCTGGAGAGAATGAAGATGTCGAGCAGGGCTATCCGCTTGAGGTAGAGCGAATACAACACCGTCGTCAGAATATAAAGAATCAGCACCAAACTGAACTGAACATTCAACCAGAAGCCCAGCACAATTGTCGACCCGGCAAGCAGAACGGACACCAACAATCCGCCGGGAATGGACGCCTTGCCGGAAGCAAACGGGCGTTTCGACTTCCATGGGTGCGCGCGATCGGAATGCATATCGAGCAGATCATTGATGATATAGATGCTCGAGGCGCACAGCCCGAACAGCAAGAACCCAAACGTGGTGTCCCGCAGGGCGCCAAACGTGAAGCGATGAGCCAGCAGCAGAGGCAGGAAGAGCAGCGCGTTCTTTACCCATTGATGCACGCGCAGCGCGCTCAGCCAGGTTTGCAGAGACGCGGGCTGGCTGTCAAAAACGCCCTCCACACGCGCAACTCCCTGTGCTTTGCGCACCAGCCCCTCGTCGCCAACAACGTATGCCGCGCGGCTGCTCTTCCAGACCGGCAAGTCCACGGGCGAATCGCCGATGTATTCGTAGCCGCCTTCCCCGAACTCCTTGCGCAGCATAGCCGCTTTCGCCTCACCTTTCAGATTCTGGTCCCCGCGCGTCCCGTAGACGAAATCGAAGATCCCGAGGTGCTCCGCGACCTTCTCGGCCAGCGATTGATCGGCAGCGGTGACCAGCCCGATCCGGCGCCCCTGCTCGCGCTGCTCGGTCAAAAACGAAATGCATTCCGCTCGATAGGGAAAGACTGTCACATCCAACTGCACCCGTTCGGCGAGCTCCCGTTTCGTGTGCGCCATTCCTCGAAGCAGCCATAGGGGCATCAGGAACAGAGCCAAGGGCTGGCTCTTGAATAAGGAGAGGATACATTCCCAGGCTAGGTCGGTGCGCACGAGCGTGCCGTCCAAATCGACACAGAGTGGAACCTCCGTCGCCCGTGAAGCTGCGCCTGCAATCTCCTTCTGTTCCGCTTCTAAGCGCGTATGTAGTGTCTCTATAATCAAGGCCGGTACCGGGTACCTATCGCCAGGCTGTATTACTTTTCTGACCAACATAGTTGATAACTCCCTGCGTGCCTCTGCCAGCGCCCCGCTTATCACCGGTGCATATCATGGTATTTGTAGCGCGCCAGCCTGCCGCCGAATATCTCGAACCACGTGGTCATCGGCGTCATCCTGAAGAGGATCAAGCGAATGAAACTCTGCCAAGGAAGACCACACTAGATAAGCGGTGCATCCAAGCAAACTCAGGTAGATGACCAGGAGAACTTGAGCGCCGAGCTTCGAGCGGCCCGCAAGAACCCTGTACGCTCGCGCGATAAGCAGATCCGGAAAGACGATTGCGAGTCTCGACATTTCATCGGCGCCCAGATTGGGTCTCGCTTGTACCGTCTGCCCCTGAAATCCGGCGAGCAGATTCTTCCACACGGCGATCTGCTGGATAGGGTAGGGCGCGGTCCCGTCAAATGCGTCGGGATATTGCAAGGACGCATTGCTGTGGTTGACCAGCAGCGTAGGCAGGGACAACAAGAACGCGATGAAGCAAAGCGAGACTAGCAGGAAACGCCGAATCCGGGACTCTGACCAGAGTCGATGGGCAATCGCGCCTGCGCCCAGGAAAAGGATCGGAAGCACAGGCATCAGATAGCGCGGCCCCCATCCCGCAGCTCCCCAATTACGAAGCTTTGAAATCATCAAATAGTAAAGAAAAGTAGAGGGAAGATATGCCGCAAGAAGCGCTTTGACTCCCGCGGGCATCAGCTTCCAATACCACGGAAGGAGAATGAGCAAGAGCAGGAGGGGCGAAAACTCCAGTAAACCGCGATTCGGAGACAGTAACAATCCGAACATACCTTCCCTAAGGCTCCCCGTAAGGCCAGTCTGGTACTGGAATTGAGGAAGAGTCGAAGGAGATCGCAGCGAGGAGCCGGTGCGGATTGCGTTGAAGATCAGGGTGGGAATCAACATGGCAATGGCCCCGCAAACGGCAACCAGGATTGCACTCGCGCTGGTTCTCTTGCGGATACCCCAGAGCAGGATGACGACCCCGATCGCCAGGAACGGCGCCAGAGAGAACCGGAACATGCAGGCAATGCCGAACCAGAGCGCGACAGGAAAGGTCTCCGACGCACGAACCCGTGGTGCGAGAACCAGCCTGGCGGAACAGTAGAGCAGGACAATTACTGAATTGCAGGCCGGCAATACATCCCAGGCAGATCGGAAATAAGCAGTATAAAGGCTCGCAAAAACGAAAAGACCGGTGAGGGTGAGCGCGGTACGGGACTTGTAAAACAATCCAAAGAGAAGAAAGAGATAGAAGCAACTTACTGCGCTGAAGGCGGTTTCAATCAGCGCGGCGAGGGTCTTGGCGGTCAACATCCTTACCCGCACAGCACGGCTCGAATTCTCTGACCCCAGAACATGGCTTAAGCCCGCAGACGAGATCACACCTCCAAAGGCAGCAGGCGTCATAAGCAGAGCGTTCCCTGGATCGTGCGCCTCGTAATACCGGCCGTTGGGAGCCTGAACAAACAACGACTGAATCAACTTATCTGCATAAGGAGTGTTTGTTCCCAAGCTCCTGGTTTCGACCAGGTTCATGGAGCTCGCCAACTCGGCATTGGCGTCTCCGCTGTCCATGCGACCGCTTGCCAACAAGAGGAAAAGACAAACCATCAGCAACAAACCACGCCGTCGTCCGCGAAGAGGTTGCCTACTCATATCTGATCCTCGGTGTAGCTGCGGGTGACGACTGCGCTAGCTGCGAATGCGCTGGATGGCATTGAACATGCTTCTCGGCAGCCCGATTGTGTTGAGGATGCTTCCGGCGGTGCGCTGCCACATCGATTCGCTCTTAGGGCGCGCCTGAAAGAGCGTCGAATGGACGTCCATGATTTCATGCTCCGGGCGGCACTCTCGACGCAGGCCTCCTCTATCGACTCGATCGCTGCGCCGGTAAGCGACAGTGGTTTATGTGTAATCGGTTGAGTGTACACTTATGCCTGTGGCAACCGCTTATCTGGTTGCCCTTTTGCTTTCCGTTCGTTCATCACGGATTGCAACAGGGTCGCACGTTGCCGATGCATCTCTTGATGCGTCATGCGATGAGCATATGTCAACGACTGCAGGCCCAGCCGTCTTAGTTCGGAACGGTGCCCGGCCGCATACCTGAGTAGGTCAGCCAGACCAGACACATCGTTAGGTGCTGCGAACAAACCTAATTCTCCGCTCTTCACGCAGGAACGAAGGCCAGGTGTATCACTTGCCAGTATCGGTACGGCCTGAGAATATGCGTCGAATACAATCCTCGGTTGCTCATCACTGACGCTTGGAACCACAACCGCATCATATCCGCGAATCGTCTCGAATAGAGGTGCACCGTATGGAACGGTTCCAAGTAACGTCACCGTGGTCGGACTACGTAACTTCGATGCCGCGAGCTCACATTGGCCCTTGAGCGGGCCTTCACCTAGAATATCTAACGCTATGGGAACAGCCTGGGTACTGAGCCGCTGCATTGCTTCGAGAAGAATCAAAACTCCCTTGGCGGGATCAAGGCGTCCAACAAACAGAAGTCGTAGTCGTGAATCGGAGGCCGACAGCTTTTTTTGCCAGAGGTCTTCCGCCGCGAATTCAGGAAGAATGTTGTTCTCGTCGATCCATGATGCTGGGATAACGAATCCGTGCGTCCGCTTTGGCCCTAATAAGCTCTGGCAATATTCATTCTGAGTGCAGATCACGAGTGCTGCATTCCGGAGAACCCAGCGACCCAAGAACTCTTGCAGTACCGCTCTCGCTCGACTTTTCCATCCGGCTCGATGTCCGTGCTGCAATCGCCAGGGCGCTGATTCGACGACGATCACTAGCGGCTTGCGAAACAGGAGAGCCAGCGGCGTCACGACCCAACCCATGGGGATCGGCCATCCGGCAATTGCGCTATGTACAATGCCTGCCTTACGAACTGCTCTGCTAAGGCGAAGGACTATCGTTGGCATTACTCGCAAAGAATGCCAAAAGCCTTTCTGGGCAGGTAACTCGATAATCTCAAGTGTTGCTGTAGTGGCCGACAATGGCTTGGCATCCCGGGGAGGTTCCTGTAAGAGGCACGGCGCGGCAATCATTAAATGATCGATGTAGCCTAAGTGCATCAGGAGGTCCTTGTGCCATAGCTCGTTTACAAAGAGCTGCCCTCTCTTGTCGCGAAAAAATGGCAGTTGCTGCTCTACAACGAGCAAATAAGGTATGGCGATGCGAAGCGGTGTCCGGCAATTGACGGATTCGCTGCAGCACTCTTCAGCCATTGACTCTCGCATGTCTCTTTCACTCAGGCCGGAATTTGATCTGATCCATTCCTCCTCGACAGGTTCGTTCCAATTGAGTCCTGTCCTGCCTGGGTGATCAATCCAGGATTAACTCAGCAGCCTGGCTGATTGGGCGGGCAGGCACGCCGACGACAGTCTCTCCCGGAGGTACATCGCGGGTGACCACGGCATTGGCCCCCACGGTTGCTCTATCGCCGATTGTGACCCCCCCCAAAACGGTCACTCCGCGACCGATCCACACGTCATTCCCAATCACGATTGGGCGCGCCACGTGGCCAGATTCTCGGTGCGCCAGGCCATCCACATGGGCATGATTTGCGTCCCGAATGCTTGAGTACTCGCCAATCATCGTACCAGCCCCGATTGTGATTCCGGCCCGCGCGACAATATGCACACCGCGCGAAATGACCACTCTTTCGCCTAATTCAATCGATCCGCGTTCTTCTGTCTCCAGATACAGCCCTGGATAGATGAGTGTTTCGGACCCAATGCGAATTCTGCCAGTGCCATGCACTTCCGGAGGCCCCATCACGACAACCGAGACATCTAAGGGTGCTGCCAGGCTTGACGAGAGCAGGGCATGGGCGCGAAGTCGCCTCAGGTTTCGCCGCAATCCGGCAGTTAAGCGAAAAATTACAGACAGAAACCACGAGGCCGATGCCTTAATGCTTCGACGCATGTAATTCCTCGTTTCGATCGTTTCCGTATGACTGCTTTACCACGGCTGAGCCGGTGAAAGCCGGCCTCCTCTCGTGTCGCGCCATGCGCGGCCCATCATTGATACGAGGAGTCGGTCAGCCCGTGCCATGATGCGGCGTTCTGGATCTCTGCTGAGTTGTCTCCGCCGCGACTGCAGCCAATGCCACAAGAGTTCCATCAGCATGGCGAAGCGCGCGCCCAGACCATGGTGCTTCCGGTAGTAGAGCAACATGCTGCGCATACGCCAAAGCGTAAGTTGGGCTCCTGCTCTGGAGATTTCCAGCGATGGGACCTGGCGAGAAGACTGGCCACCGATGTGCACGACCGTAACATCTGGCCAATACCACACCGAGTACCCTCTCTGCTTCACGCGCCGGCACAAATCCACCTCCTCGTAATAGAGGAAGAATCGTGGGTCGAAGGGTCCCACATCCGCGAGGGCCTCCGCGCGAATGATCGAATATGCACCTGGAACCCAATCTACCTTAGCAGGTTTACGCTCATCGGCCCAAGTCCGGTCGAACCGTCCAAAAAACCTCGATCGCGGAAACCGCGCAGCGAGTCCCGAAAGTACAATCAGATCATTAAGAACTGTTGGAAACATTCGTCCCGAGGGCTGCAGCGAGCCGTCGGGGCCAACTAAGCGTCCGCCAGCGATTCCTGCTTGCGGATTCGCGTCCATATGTGCCACAGATCGCTCAAGAGATCCCGCCATAAGAAACGCGTCGGAGTTGAGCAACACCACGTAACGGCCGCGAGCCGACTCGAACCCCAGGTTGTTTGCTCGCCCAAAGCCTAGGTTGACTTTGCTTTGAATCAATACTGCGTCCGGAAATTCCTGCCCGACCATTGCGGCGGAACCGTCGGTCGAAGCGTTATCGACGACAATAACTTGAATCCGTAACGAAGCCACGGTCCGAAATACCGACAGCAGACATTCGCGCAGCAGATCGCGCGTGTTGAACGACACAATCACGATGGACACGTCGAAAGAGAAACTGACAGGAATCTGCATTTCGCATATTACCTCAAGGAGTTTCCTGAAAACGCGCCGAAGCACCGAGCGAGACACAGCAGGTCATGTCAAGATAGATAACCGAATTAGCTCCAATCGTAATCGAGCCCGGCTCATTCAATAGAATGGGAAATTCGAGCCGTACGCGTTCGCCGCAGCTTTTCAGGCTACTGTTCCTCCGCTTAGCCCGGGCTCGACCGGTCCGCGAATTGTGGGAGCGGCGTCCGTCCCAAAGGACCGTGTGAGGGGTACCTAGATTTCTCACCCAGAGTTCTTTCGGATGGCTCGGAAGAGATCAATTACGATCGGAGGTGTAACTCTCTTAACGACGGTCTTTAATGTTCCTTCAAACGTTTCCCCCGGACGCTTCTTAAACAACGTATCATGTTGATTGGATGCCTCTTCGGACGGCCTGCCATTAGAGTAATAATAGAACGCTAGCGATTTTCGAGTCATGCCCTCTGGACAGTTTAGGGGGTCCGGGTGTCCATGGAAGGAGTAATCGCTAGTCGAGAAAACGACGAGGCGGTTAAAGAGAGGCGCAACCTTCGTTTCGCATCGCGTCATCTCTTTATTCCAAAGTTGAAAATGGCCGCCGTATTCATCTTTCCAGTCTTTATTTAAATATAACAAGACATTCAATCTGCGATCGAGCTTCAGTCTCGAATGCCGATTGAAATCCGCATGCACCTTCAAATAGCCTGTGCGCTTGATTTGATGCAGGCCGCCTCCTTCTAAATGAGGATCGGCAACAATGCCAGGAATACCCGTCAGCTTTTCCAGGAACGTTACAAACACTGAACTGTTAAATTGAGATATCACATGACGAGTAAAAGGTCCCATCTGCGATTCGTCGTTACATGCGAGTTTAATTTCTTCAACGTTCTTAAACGTATACCACTTGATTTGAGTTGGCGTGGGAAATTCTTGAAGGAGCCCTTCGGCAACTTCCTCCGGCAAGAAGTTGTCCATTACTATGTGGGGGAAAGGCTCAGCCGCCGAATAGGATTGGCTGGCACCTTCTCCAAGGCTCAATAGTCGCTTATCGTCAAAGTAAAAAAAACTAGAATGGTTCATCATCTTGACCCCTCCCATTTATTCACGAGTCACGCCGATGTCCAAATCGAGCCACGGAACCTCCGCAATCGATAGCGCTGCTCCCGCTCGCCTATCTGTTTTTCAAGACCGTTCTAGGCGCTTACTAGCTCGCGAAACATATTCGCGAGGGAATTTACATTTTGAGCTAGATTGTAATCTTCTTCCACCCGCGTTCTACCTGCCGCACCCAACCTGCGACGGAGAATCGGATCGTCTAGGAGCAACCCCAGGGCAGAAGCCATTGCCTCAACCGACGACGCCGGGACCAGCAAGCCATCGAGGTTGTTGCGAATCAGCTCCGGAATGCCGGCGACAGTTGTACTCACGCAGGGAACCTCCATGGCCATGGCTTCCATCAAAGCCACAGGTACTCCTTCAGCAAAGCTGGCCAGTGCGAAGACATCCGCGCCGTCCAGCAACTGCCAGATCTCAGAATTGCTTTTGGCGCCTTCAAATATCACAGGGAGATTCTTCCGTGCAGCGAATGCCTGCAGGTGTTCACGATCAGGACCCGTGCCCACCAGGCGGACGCGGAACGAATAACCTCGTCTGAGCAACAGGTCACAAGCGCGTAAAAGAATAAGTTGGCCCTTTGAGGCGACTAGCCGGCCTACGCAAAGCACCTCCAGTTTTTTGCTCGCTTGCACGTGTTTTGTTGGCCGGAATACGTCTGGATCGACGCCTTGTCGCACCACATGCATCTTCTCCCAGTGGATCGGATCCACCAATCGCATAAGCTGACTACGGCAAAAGTCGCTAATGCAAAAGATGAACTTCGCGCTCTCCACCTTCTGTCGAAGATATAATTTTTCTACGTCATAGAATTCGTCTGGCCCATGCACAGTGAGCGAGAAAGGGAATCGCCAGGCTATGGAAGCCAGCATCCCCACAGTGGCCACAGGCCCACAAAAGTGGATATGCACGTGTCGGCGACCTTGCGTGCGCATCCAGTCCCCGAGAATCAGAGCTTCTGCAAAATAGAAAAGTGCGTAGAGAGTTGCATGCAGGTCCCAGCGCCCAAGTCGCAGGGCGGCAGACAGGCCACGAGCAAACACGCCCGGCCTGCACAAGAAGGTCTTCGTCGCAATCCATATTGCCCGCCCGGTTCCTGAACACTTGATGTAGAAGGTTCTTGCGGCCTCTTCGGCTTCTGTTTCGGACATCGATGACCGCGAAATGTTTGGCCGATTTATGGAGGCGACTTCGACGTTGAAGCCCTGCCTCCTCAGCTCCCTCACTTCATTCAGGAAGAAAGTGTGCGAAACGGCCGGGAAGATACTCAGAAGGTAGACGAGCTTGTGGCTCTGAGGCAAATGACGTGAAGTCGTTGTGCCCCTCATGCCAGCCCTGGCTTCAGTAGGGATTTCTGCAAACAAAGCTATTGGCGGCTGTCCGCCAGACGGCATCGACTCGTTGGTATTCAATTCCATAATGAAGAAAGGGAAGGCGCTCGCGAGCAGCACATTCATGGTTCTACTTCTTTATCATTGCTCTCGTCTTCCACCGCATTCGTCGCACGAAAAACTTGATGCTCTGGGGTATCATCCGCATCAAGTTTCCCAGGAACATCGGCTGCTGATTCCGCTAATTCCATCTAATCACTGACTCCTGGATGTAGTCCGGCTCAGCGACATGAAGGTGCGATAGGAATGGGAAAATCGAGATCCTCCCCGGCGATCTCCACCGTGATGGTTCAGCTCGTGACCGGTACTGGTTCCTTCGCCAGTGCATCGTATATTTCAACAATCCGGTCAATCCTCCGCTGCCAGTCAAAATCGCGAACTGCTCGTTTTCGTCCGGCGTCGCCCATTGCTTTCGCCAGTTCGGGATGATCAATCAGATGTCGTATTGCGTCAGCAAAACCAGTTACCAGTGCCTCATAACTCCGCGGATCTACCAAAATGCCGCACGAACGGTCCAGGTAATCCAGAGGACCGCCCCAGCGTGTAGCAATCACCGGTTTGGCTGCGGCCATCGCTTCCAACACGACGGCGCCCCCGCTTTCGTACAGACTGGGAAGAACAAGGCCGACAGATTGTCGCAGGCGGGCCGCGTATTGCGGCTGAGTTTCCCGCCCAACAAAATGAACGCGCTCCGAGATTCCCGTCTCCTGAGCCAATGACTTCCAAATCTCCAACATGGGTCCGTCGCCAACGACATCGAGTTCCGCAGTTGGAACCTGCACGAGAGCTCTAATCACGATATCCAGCGCCTTCCAATCCACAAGCCGGCCAACAAAGACAAAGAGAGGTGTCGTACGGACAGCACTGCCCGATTCGCAGCGCCAAGTTTCTATATCGATTCCGTTCTCATTCATTTCGATGACTCTGCCGCGAATTCCTTTCGGCAGTGCATTTCGTGTACGTTCATTAGCGACCAACACAACCGCGGCGCGTTTCTTGCCGGGCAACAGACTGTTACCAGCGTTGGCAAATAGCTTGAGAAAAGCTACGGCGGCGCGACTTATCCATGATTCGCTGCTGCGAAAGGCCGGGGGATATTCCATTCCGCCGTTCAGAGGTCCAATCACTACCGGAACCCCTAATCCAAACAGCGCAGATGGAAATCGCGGAGAAATCGGAATGGGCTGGTGGATGACATCGATATCTTGCATTCGAATCAGCTTGCGCAGCATCGACCGTTGACACAATTGAGTGATGAGTTGGTTCAGAAGCCCAAATGTAGCTTCAGAAAGCCGTCTCGGAAGATGAAGGCTGAGACGAAAGAACAACCTGTGAATCCAAAGGTCGGGAACAAAAAGTATCCGGCCCTTGTCCTGCGGAAACAATTCAGTGAGTTCGTTCCGCGTCCTCGAATGAACGATCAGCCATGTCTCGATGCCTCGGGCCTGCAGCAGGCTAAAGTAACGGACAGGAAGAAATGCCTCGCCTCCGAAGCGGGTTGAGGCGTGTTCGGCGACAATGCAGATTCGCATCCGCGCTCAGGCAGAACGAAAGACTTTGTAGTACCCAAAGGTCTGTATCACTTGTTTGAATGCCCGCTCCCTCGCATAGTGGCCAGGCGTCAGTTCGACAAACGGGATGATTTGGCCAGGCTCCCCAAGCTCTGCTCCGCCGTCAAGGAAGCCTGCCGTGCGCGCTTGGTGCAACCACCACTTTGCCTCGCCGGCACCGTGAAAGCACTTCAGTTGGCGCCATGGTTCCGCTCTAAGGATGCGGACACCGTTCACACCCAATTTGATCATGACTCGTCTTGCCGGTGATCGGCGCCAACATTTCCAGTACATCGGATCGAGGTGACCGCCCCCAATCCGCATCGCAAGAGCCGACCACACAATCGCCTCCACATGCATGATGCGCGGAAGATTTGCGCCGCCAAGTTTGCCCACCAACCAGTCCAGCCAGTCCAGATCTGCGGAAGCGCGCCAGTGCGCCACCCCAATGTCAACGTGGTGAGCCAGAGGAATTCCACTCGCGATTGCTGTTCTGACTACAGGAGGTGGAAAGAGACAGTTCGGACGCTGCCACATCAAAAGCAAACCACTCGGAGGCGTCTCCTCAAATTGAAAACGGTTTGGAAAATAGAGGTCAGGGTCGAGCAACACCAGTTCCACGTCCGGCTCGCTGAGTAGAAGCGGATCCGTTATTTTGCGCCAGCACGGGTGTCCGCGCCGGAAGGCACGCAGATGCCCATACCTGGCGAACAACTCAGTCTCGCGGGCGACCAGATCATCTTCTGAGTGCACCTCCCAACGATGATTGTTCGAGTCAAGCGACTTTGCGGCTTCGGACAAAAGCTCCTTGTCCTGCTTCGAATCAGTGATGAGACGCAAGTGCAGTGGTTCCATTGAATTGCGAAACAAACTATCCAATGCATCTCTAGCGTAAGGAAGAGAGCGCGGCGATAGCACCATGTAAACGTGTCGGAATTCAGTCATAAGCAGATCGGAAGAAGGAATGCTAGGAATGCTTGGAGAGTCAGGATCAGTGGGTGACGAACGCTCTCAGCACAAAGCCGAGACACAGAAGTGTCACAAAGACTCCCGTTACCCCGAGGTCCTGTCTCCATGTCGAGACGCCCTCGCGACTTGCTCCCGTAACAAGCACAAAATACATTGGCAAATCACCGGCGGCCACGGCTATGACCGCGCCGAACATGCCGAAGAAATGGAAACCCACTGGGATGGCTGCGATCACTGATACGCAATAGAGTGCATTACCAATCGCTTGATACTGTGACTTTCCGAGAGACAGCAACGCAGGCATCGTCGTTGCATACATCAGCGTGTGCCATAGTCCAAGGGCTAGGAGCGGGACCATCCACGAAGCGGCGTGATATCGCCGATCGTAAACTTTTGATACGAGAAAGCCGCCTAGGTATACCATCAGGCATAGCATCGCCGCGCCGGCCAGTAGAGCACGAAGGCGGTACGACAAGAAAACCCTGCGGAATTCAGGACGCGGAAGGTGTGCCATCTTGGCTATAAATGGATAGCCCACCTTCTGTGTGAATGCGTTGATGATGGCCCGCGGAATATCAGATACCGAATATGCAATGCTGTACACGCCCAGCAGAGTAAAACTCACGAGTTTTCCGAGTATGAGCCGATCGGTCTGTGTTGCGAAAAAACCGAGGGCGGTCGACAGCAGAATCCATTTGCCAAAATGGACCAGACTACGAATGCATTCTCGATCCCAGCAGAAGGAGTTCCGGATGCCGGGAATTGCAGGGCGGTAAAAGCTGATACCCATCTTGAAAATAGTGGTCATTGTCGATCCGATGACCAGCGCCCAAACAGAACGATACAAAAGTGCGCAGCCGATTGTGATCAGGGACCCGACAATTTGGCAAGTAATGTCGAGCAGGAACAGCCTGCGTACACCCAAGTGCCGCGACATCGATAGCAAATTGGTGCTGTTGAACGAGCTGATAATAACAATAAGGCCCAGCGCCGGCAGGAGCTCCTTCAGTCGCGGCTCATGATAAAACTGCGCCATGGGCCACGCGAGCGCCAGAGAGACGACAAAAATGCCGGCGCCACGAAGCACCTGCAAGGTCCAGACTGTGTTGAGTAGTATTGGATCGTCGCCGCGCCGATTTTGAATCACGCTGACACCGAGCCCCATGTCGGACATTAGACTTATCCCGACAATCAGTGTTGCGACCAGCGCCATTAGTCCGAACGACTCTGGTAGCAATAGGCGGGTCAAGACGACACTATTGACCACGCGCAGCGCCATCGAACAGCCATAGTCCATGACTGTCCAGAACGTAGCGCGAATCGCCGCTGATTCAAGCGCCTCGTCGGCACGCGCTGTTGCTTTGATGGTTTTTTTTGTTACTGTACCCGGTTCGGGAAGCTCTAGTATTTCAAGCATATATCAGTTATCACAAGATACATAAGGGTTGGGCTTTCCATTTCTTGAGGAGTTATCCAGTGGATATTGGAACGCTAGTACAGCCCGCGCCTGGTGTGATGTTGAAATCTAACAATCCCCTGCAGGAATCATCGCAGCGAGCACTGGGAAAGCAAGGACCCTAGCCCTTGAGAACAAGCATCACTCCTGTCGACACTCCGCTACTAGGAAAGTCGGTACTCGTGAAGCTAACCGTCGTTCCGTTTCCGATGCGGTACTGCGTGAAAGCCCCGATGTATTTTTGATTGAAGGTCGACGTCCAACCCGTAGCAGTCGACGAATTGATGTTCTGCGAGCACCAGAGCACTACAGCGAGATCACCCGAAACAGTTGTTGCATTTCCCGCAGAAAAGCTGACGCTTGCGTTCCCGCTCTCCGGCATGGTCGCATAAGCATCGATTGGCGAGACGTCGACACCGCTGTATTCGCCCAGCTGAATGCCGATGGCCCTGTTTGCTGGTACGGTTGCAGTTACTTGACACGGTCCTGAACCCGACGCCACTCCGGTAAAAGTGCTTTCGCTCACGAAACTTCTATAGTTCACCCTTGCGTTAGCTATCCATTTAGTGGACCTGCACCCAGTCCCGGAAGAGGTCACAGTTACATCCGGAGCGTCATTCAGCGCAACACCGACCACCATCGTATTTCCCTTAGTGACGTTCGCGGGAAACGAGTACCTGCATACCGTAATTCCTCCCCCGCAGCCGATATAGTTGTTCCCCGACAGTGCCTGCACCTCGATGACTGGGCCGCTCACACGTATCTCTTTGCGTGAGAGTCGGAGAACGACAAACGCTAGGATGCCTACCGCAAGAATACCTGCCCCAGCAAGGACCAGGACCCAAAGCGGACGGCGCGGTTTTATCGTGATTACCTCTGGGGGGGGCGTTACATCTATGTATCTATATGTATTCTGCATTGCTTAGACCTCATGCTCGTATTCATTTGTCCACCACACACTACTGTGCGTTATACCCGAAAACGGGACCGTGTTTGAAGTCTTTTGCAAAACACGCCACAGCACCGAGCCGCAGCATACCGTCCCGGCACACGACGCTAACATCACTGGTTGACGGTTAGCGATTATTACGCGCTCGTTTCGCTTCGCTGCACAGCAACCTTCGGCGCCACAACAGCCTCTGGCGTCATAACAGCCTTCGGTATCAAAGAGAGATACTTGCTGCGTGGTCGCTCAAAGCTGCGGAGTTCTCTTCTCAGATCTCGATCTGCACGTTCCAGACGAATCTGGTTCAGTACCACGGCGACGCCGGCAACCCCCAGTCGCTCAAGAAGTCGCGCTGCGCGATGCAGTTCCTGCCTGGTTGTCGTACCGGCTTTGATCACAAGCACAGTCGCATCGACCACTCGCGCCAGATACTCGGTGTTTGCTGAAATCGGCAACGGGTCCGAATCGATCAGCACAACATCGTACCCGATACTTTCGCGTTGAAGAGCCTGCTCCGCTGAAGTGGCAGGCGCGGCAGCTTCTTCCATCCGCGGTCCCGGGTGACTGCGGGTCGCGCCCTTCGCGAGCGGCGCTTGCTGGACCTGGTCGTTATCATTCCATCCCTGAAGGAGCAGTTCGGACCGCGAGAACGCGCCTCTCGGTGGAACATCCGTTCCGCAGGATTCCGCTGCTCTGATCGTCCGACATCTCAGGTTGAGACCGCGCAGTTCCTCACTCAGCCTCCTGATAATAGTGCTTGTTCCCGCGCCATGTGCCTGGGACGTGAACAGAAAGCTCCGCGCCCCCGCGTTGCGGACAGCGCTATCGATGCCGGCGGCTAGCCGGAAATAGTAATCTTTCGCGGCCTCTTCGAAGAATTCGTCAGTGTCGAGCAGAATTCCTATCGGATGGAAGCCCACCACACGTTCGATATCCTCGGCCGTGTAAATTCTGCTGTCAAAGAAATCAATCCCAATCGCAACGGCCGAAGCGCAGCCGAAGCTCATCAAGAGCAGAGCAAGTGCGTAAAGTGGCAATCTGCTGTGCTCCGGGCCGGCTGGAGTCAGCGCTTTTGTAGACACATGAACCGCTCCTGGCGAAGTGCTTTCCAGTTCAAGGTCGCGAATGCGGTCGTCAACGGCTTCATAGGCCTTTTGCAGGTTTTCGATCTCAGGTCCAAGTTCTATCGCCCTTTGGTATTTTGGAGCGGCCGCTGCTGCATTCTGCGTATTCTCGTTCAATTCCTGGGTTAGCTTGAGTTCAACAAGGCGCGTGCGTTCAACGTCGCGGCGCAACTTGCTCTGAAGTTGCGCCGCGGCCTTGTGTCTGAGATCCCCCATCACGCCATCTATAGACGACAGTTCGTCTTGGTCCTTCTGATGGATGGGATGCTCGGGGCGAAGACCGCTCATTTCTTCCAGCAGCAAACCACGGCGGGCGTTCAATGTGCCCCACATTCCGGATAATGCCGGGTCTGCGACGATCGCCTCTTCTGCAGCCGTGTCCAGGGCGCTCGATTCTCCGGGGCCGTCACCCTTTAACGACGTATCTAGTTGTGCCTCCGCTGCCTCGCGTTGCATACGGGCCAGGTTTAGCTGATTGCGGACACTGTTCGATGAGGTATCGTATGGGTTGATCGCGCCCTCTCCGGTCGAAACCGAGGCCACCCCCAATTGTTGCATCAGGTCCGCTTGTTCTGCCAAGTCCGAATCAATTTGTTCCCGGAGGTGCCCGCTTTCTTGCCGGAGCGTATTCAAGCGATCACCGAGCCCATAAAACTCTTCGTTCCGGGTTATCTCCACATAGGAATTGGTGACCGCATTGATAATGTCGGCCAGACCATCCGGCGATGAGCCGAGAAGTCCGATGGACATCTCGTAGGACGTGCCAACCCTCTTTACATCTAAAGAATGCTGCAGAGCCGCAATTTCAGATGGCAACGACGCATCAGTCCGGTGACGTACTCCGGGGGGCAAATGGGAAATAGCATCCGCGACAATGTCGTATCGGGTCACTGTCTGGATCTGGTCCTCGAAATAGGAGTCGTAAGGAAGCTCGACCTCACTGTCGGTGTTGAGCACCTTGGGAAACTTGGGAGAAATGTAGACTACGCTTTGCGATGAATAGACCGGTTTGGCTTTATTCCGGAACACAAATGCGCCACAACCAATAAGCACGAAGGATACAATCAGGAAAACAAGCAAGTGGCGTCGAACGCTGCTAAAGAAAATGTAGAGCGCGTGACGTGGGCCCTCGGAGGAACCGCCGCCCGGGCGACGTGGCGGAAATGACCGCAGGCTGCCGGCGCTTTGAGAACCGGAATTTTCCGGCACTGAAGTGATCATACTAAATCCTTTTCGTTAGTGAACGGCAAGGGTCGCCAGGCTTCCCAACGTCACGAACGGTGACACCTGCTGCATCACAATACCAACTTTGCTAAGCCCGCTTCGTGGCACGAAGATCACATCGCCCGGATGCAGCGAGACCTCCAAACCCCCGGTCGGCTTCAGAAGATCGTTAAAGCGGACGAACTGCGTCTTGCCACCTTGCGTGCGGTGGACGATTTCGATGTCTGGGTTACTGCCCGAGTTGGCATCAATCAACCCCCCCGCTTCCCCAAGAAGCGTGGTAAGAGTTGAATCGTGCCTCAAAGGAATCTGCCCGGGACGCTGCACCTGCCCGATGATCGTAACGGTCTTGGTAACTGCCGGCACAAAGATCAAGTCGTTGCGGCGTAAACGAAGGTCTGCTAACGGGCTGCCGCTCACGAGCAACTCCTGCAATTCAACCCAGAGCACCTGATCTTTTCGGTATATGACACACTCCTCTGGAAGGCTTCCGTCCGGGCGTGTTTCCACTCCACCTCTCGAGAGCGCTTCCAGCAAAGTGGGCGTTTGCTCGAAGAACATTACGCCCGGGGTTTTCACATTTCCGAGCAGAGTGACGTGGTTCGACCCGTACTTCAAAACGGCCACCGTCGCAGACATGCTGGTATAGTACGCTGACAAAGCCGCACAGATTTTCTGCGCGGCTGCTTCGCGGGTCAGGTCTGCAATTACAATCGGGCCCGTCAGAGGCAATGTAATTCGCCCATCTGGTCCAATAGAGCTTTTTGTAGACAGTTCCGGCCGCCCGGGAAACTCGATGGAAATCTCGTCTCCGGCTCCGAGCGTATATTCCTCATCCACGTCCGGTTCAAACCTGCGCAAGGCTTCAGTCGTACTCAGTTTCAAGGTGGGGTCCGTTGGGCTCTCTGGGCTAGCCTTGCTTACCTCCTCAACTGTCTGCTCCTGAGGTCCATTTATCCCAGAATTGCGTGCCTGGGCATCAGCCGCGGCTGGGAACGCGATACTGATCGCAAGAACAACAGAAATGCACACCATGCCGGTATTCGGCAATTTAGGCAGGTTCACAGAAAATTCCTCTCATCTTTCATTGCATTTTGCTCGAATGGGTCCTAGGTACCATCAGTGACCGTCTGCAGTGGACTCACGCTTCGTGCGCACCCACGCCGCATCAAAACGAGACGTGCGCCATATCTCTGGCAATATCCGCAATTTCCAAAAGATATAGGAAGGCACAATCGGCAAGGCTTTCATGGTCGCCCAGAAACCCGGGCCGCTGATAGCCGCGGCGGTTATATGAAATAGCAGCACGCCGAATGCCCCCACAGCGTATAGCCTCAGCCAGGGCATCGGCAGGCAGGCCGCAACGAGCAGGAGAATCACCTCTGAAGCGATAGGGAGTGATACTAAGTCCAGGATCGGCTCGATCTGCCTCACCTGCCCACGAAATACGCCACTAAGCAGAGAGAGAGTCCAACGCCTCATCATGCGTAGGCGGCCGCCTTCCCAGCGAGCACGCTGGGTTCGCGCGCCCGCTGTTGAGACAGGCATCTCACCCCGAACTGCGGCCGAATCGATAAACTCTACGCGAATCCCCGCCTTTATCAAGGCGATGTGATACTCCAGATCCTCTACAACAGATTGAGCGTCGTAGGGGATCTCTGTTAACACTTGTCGGTGAAGTGCGAATCCGTTGCCTAGAATGCCTGCCGACAGACCGAGACGTGCGCGACCGCGCGGGCGAATTACATTGACTCCACAGAAGGCAAGTGTCATCAACCTCGTCCGCTGGCTGTCGTGGGAGTTATGAACCTCATATCGGCACTGTAGTGCGCGTGCTCCCGCTTTCAACCTCTTCCGCACTGCTGCGATTAAGCCAGCGTCGACCACAGAATCTGCGTCGATCACGAGCACTGCTTGCGATCGTCCTGCCAAGGCGGCTGTGAACCCCCAGACCAGTGCCGAGCCCTTACCTGTCTGGCCGAGGTCATTCAACAGCAGGACCTTCGCTCCCGCGGCCTCGGCTTGGGCCACCGTAGCGTCAGTACAGTTATGCGCTACGACCAGTACCTCTGTAGCTGAATCGGCCGCAACGAGAACGCTCCGGAGGCAGCGCCCGATCAGAGCTTCTTCATTATGCGCCGGAATTAGTACGGTGATCGGCATCGGATCCGCTTTTGGCTCTTCACGCTCGGCACGTGTCGACGGCCATAGAGCAGCAACACTCAAGACGAGAAGCTCCACTAGCAACGGGAGCGTCGTGACCACGAGAACTACACCTGTGAGTAGAAGCAAAGCGGATGGGACAGACATTCTGATTACATCTTATCCGGGAAGCGATGCCCGAATGGATGATCCTCTTTTCTGACTGTCTGAAGACGCGATGGGCAGTGTATCAACCGTGACTGTTCTCTGCATGAACATTTGAACCTGACGGTATAACTCAGGCATCTCCTGCGTACATACCGGAATGCTCTGGCCCCGAACTTGGATGAACGTACTGTCCTCGTCAAGCGGCGGAACGGGAATGAGGTCCGCTTCGATGCGCCGCAATGCCTCAGAGACTTTGCTGGCCACTCGAAAGGAGGGTCTCAGTTGCGCTGCACGGAAAACCCGGACCAGATTCGGATGCGTGCCTGCAACCCAGAGGTCGCGCCTCCAGCGGCGCGCAAGATTCATCACATGGATCAGGGAACCCAGCGCGTCTGCTCCGACGTAGGTTGTCTGGCTCAGGTCGAGCACTACATGCAAACCCGACAGAATCGCGCCGCTCACCTCGACGTCGAACTGGGGTAAGACAGGTCCGGTGAGATCGCCACGGATGTAAAGAATCTTTGCATTGCCAACCGTCGCCTTCGTAATCTCGCCCTTCGTGCGCGGCTTCGGCTGAACTGCCATCCACACCAGTTGCGCAGGCAAATGTCGCAATAGCGCGGCTGCATTACAGAAATAGCGCTTAGCCAGTCGAGACGGTTCTTGCATCGTTCGATGGAGCCATTCCAAACCGTTCTGCTGCATCCAAACGGGTGCTCGACGAAACCTGCCACTCAGAAAATCAAAAGATCCGCCAACTCCAATGCAGACTGGAACCTTCAGCCGGTTGCGATGCATCGCAATCCATTTTTCCTGCTTCGGATTTCCAAAAGCGACCAGCAGGATGTCGGGCCGCGCCTCTTCGATGCAGGCGAGCATATATTCGTGATCCATTTCTTCGAGGGGTTGAATTCTCGGCGAATAACGTCCGGCGATGCATACGCCCGGAAAGTTTCTCTGCATCCAGGCAGCGGTTCCAGCCGAGCTTTCCTCACTGGCACCCAATAAAAAGATCCGATATCCACGTTCCGCAGACAGTTTCGTCAGGCGCGGTACAAGATCGGCTCCCGCTACCCGCTCTTCCAGTCTTGCGCCCAAGAGCCGCGAAGCCCACACCAACGGCATGCCATCAGGCAGGACAATATCGCAGCCGCTGAGCACCTCACGCAGTTCTTCGTCCCTCACCGAGTTTGCGATGAAATCCGCATTGGCTGTGGCGATCTGGTGAAAACCACCCTTTGCGATCTGCGACTCCACTGCATCGATGACCTGATGCATCGTCAGGTTGTCGATAGCGACACCTAAGATCGCGACACGACGTTTTCGTGATTCAGCCATTGTGTGATTTAAAAGCTCCGCTAACTCCTCTCAGGTCGCGCCCGTGCCCCGGAGGACGGCCGGCAACGTTTGAGCGAGAATCTTAAAATCGAGCCAGAGCGACCATTTGTCGATGTACTGCATGTCCAGTTCCATCCATTGTTCAAACGGAAGCGCGCTCCGTCCGTTAACCTGCCAGAGACAAGTCATACCTGGCTTGACGCTAAAGCGTCGCCGCTGCCAGTCCTTCTCAAACAGTTGATAGTCGCGCAACGACATCGCACGCGGTCCCACCAAACTCATATCACCCAGCAGGACGTTGAACAATTGGGGGAGTTCATCGATGCTAGTCTTACGTAATATTCTTCCAAGAACCGTAATCCGTGGATCGTGCTTGATTTTGAATGCCGGCCCCGACATTTCGTTCATCGACAGCAGTTGATCTTGTCTTTGCTCTGCATCGGCAATCATCGTTCGGAATTTGTACATTCTGAACCGCCGTTTATTCAACCCTACGCGTATCTGGCTAAAAAACACTGGGCCCGGCGAAGTCCACTTGATAGCGAGGGCCACGAAGACGAACAGAGGAGCGAAAATCACCAAGAGCACGGCCGAAACCACAAAATCAAAAACTCGCTTGACAACCGACGGCCACGCTTCTGTAGAACTGGCCACAGACAGCACGTGAGAATTTTCATCCAGCTCTTGTTTTTTTCTGAGGTTGAAGATTTGCGAGTTAATGAATCGAATTGCGATCCCATGCTCCTCACAAAGAGACACCAACCGGGCTGCATGCTCGTAGAATGATCCCAATGGCAAAAAGATCGCTGTTTCGTCCACAACGTTGTGACGCAGGAAATCAGCCAGACCGGTGAAGGTGCAGCATCGAGTGTGCCCCGTCTCTTCGAATTTCCGTGTTCCTTCCCAGTCGTCATCTACGAACCCTACGATGTTGTACCCGAGTTCGGGGCGTTCCATGACCTGATCGGCGAAATCGATTGCCCGTTCGTTGGTGCCTACGATCAGCAGGAATCTGGCATTCTTTCCTCGGCGTCGTAGTCTAAGGAGCAACGAGCGGGCTGCGAAACGTCCTGCAATCATGAAGCAGGTGCAGCTAACCCAAAAGAAGAGAACAACGGCGCTGTCCACCAGTCTGATGTTGAATATTCTTGCCGACAAGAATAAGAAGCCGGAGGCAAGCGATGTTGCCTTGCACACTTCCAGAATTTCGGCCGGTCGCTTCGTAAGTCTTTTCGAAACATAAAGTCCACACACAACGAAGATGGTGTGCCATGTGGCCAGAAGCAGCGCGAATAAAAGGCAATTTCCAAGAGTTATGCGCAGCCCCATGATTCGCGCAAAAGTTAGGCCCTTTGGGGATGAATAGGCAATCACACCGGCGGACATAAACGACGCCACCAAAACGCAAAGATCGAACACCTTAGCCAGGTGTTTTAGCAATCGTCGCTTACTTGGGATCATGGGGGATATCTATTTGCGAAAAGGCTTCGCAAAACGCTCATCGACTACACGGTTAGCGGGGACAGCGCGGGCGGTCAAACGAGCGATGGACGACGGTGAATAACGATGAACGATGACATGTCGGTTCGGGCGGACCGAGTCACCTGCGATTTCTCATCGCAGAACAGCAAGTTAAGCCGCTTCAATCTGATAGCCGGCAAGGCGAATCGCTAGGGACCTCTGAATGATCTGGACGGAGACCACCAAACTTAGATCATCATTCTTCTCTACAAGAATTCCTTCCACTCCCTGGAGGCTACCACTACGAATTCGAACGCGTTGGCCAACATTCAGGAAGGGATGGGCATGGAAGGAGATATGCCGGCTCAGCAACAGCCGGACCGACTCAATTTCACTTTCTGGAACCGGGCTGCCCGTGCCACGCACTCCTAGAAAATTCATCACGCCATTTGTCCGCAGTACAGGTATACGCGCGTCCAACGTCTCCCGAGTTCTTACAAAGAGGTAACTTGGAAACAGGGGCAACTCAACGGTGCGTTCACGATCGCTCCATTTGTGTTTGTCTCTGAGGAGAGGAAGAAATACTTCAACCCTCTTGCTCTTAAGCTCTGACGCGACTCTTTTTTCATATCGGGGCCATGTCTGGACGGCAAACCAAACGGAATCGGCACGGCTCGCGTCTGAGCTGGAAACTAGCAACTCGTTAGTGTCTGCAGTGTGGAAAGTGGACACAGCTCCGCTAAACCCAGTCACTTAGGAGTTAACCCAATTTACGTCCCCGACGACCGCTCTCTCAATACACGTCTACGAAAACCCCAGCAAACAAAAGTTGATGTGCACCTTGCTTGCCATGCCCTAAGTGTTTTATGCTCAGCGAAATCGCAGACCCAGTGCGCAAAACACTTCTCGCCAAAGGAGAAGAAAGTTTCCACTCACTTCGTCGGAGAAAAATGGCCGAACACTCCTCGAAAGCACCGTTCATATTCCCAAACAACTGTGAGGTCTTTGGCGAAGCCAGTCAAATCGAAAGTTTGTATCCTCTCCATTACGCGAGCTCGTAACATTAGTAATAGGACTATGTCGGTCATCGACTTTCGGATTCGAGCGACGCCACAAGTCACTTGCACGACCATTTGAAGCTAGAAAGTCGTAGGGGACGAACTAAAATGATGCGTAGAAATATCGGGCCGCCGGGGAATGGAAACCTAAATTGCCTTGGAACTCGCTGCTTTCGTAGTTACAAAATCATCTACGGCCGAATATCTATACGCCGGAAAAAAGACAATACAACTGTGTATGCCAATCGGGCAGTTGAATGCCGAATGTTCTAATTAGCAGTGAATTCGAAAGAACCGAGTATGAAGGACGGCGAGCAGCTGTCGGATATTCGGCGGTCTTGATGGGGACGATGCGGCGGGCGATGAGCGGGCGCCCGTTTGTCGCTGCATCGAGCCACAGGAGACCTGGCGAAGTCCTAGAGGCGTTGTCCGTGATAGCCTGCGCAAAGTCGTACCACGACGCAACGCCCCGAGCGGTCATGTGATATGTGCCGCCGACGTCTGCCATGGAACACACGAGATCGCTGCTCGTGGCGAGAGACGCCAAAATCTGAGTAGTCGCACCGGCGATTTCTCGGGACCAAGTGGGCGCTCCGACTTGATCCTGGACGACCCTCAACTCCTCGCGCTGCGATGCCAATCGCAAAATCGTGAGAAGAAAATTCCGGCCACGCGTGGAGTAGACCCAGGAGGTGCGGAAAATCAGGTGAGGGACGCCAGAATCGCGAATCGCCTGCTCGCCTGCTAGTTTTGTCTCACCATAAACACTGAGAGGATTCGGAAGATCGGCTTCTTCATATGGGGAGTCCTTGAATCCATCAAAAATGTAGTCAGTAGAGTAATGGACTAAACCTGCGCCTATCTTCTTAGCTTCCTCGGCCAGTACTGCGACGCCATTGGCGTTAATTGCCCGGGCGAGGGGTTCCTCTTTTTCGGCTTGGTCGACGGCGGTATAAGCGGCTGCGTTGACGATCATGTTCGGCCGAGCTTCGCGAATCGCCTTTCGAATGGTCTCGGGCTTTGCGAGATCCAACTGCTGGCGATCCAATGCGACGACTTCTCCGACGCTGGGTAACAGACGCAGAAGTTCGCCGCCGATTTGACCAGTCTTGCCTGTGAGCAGAATTCTGGATTTCATTTCGCCGGATATCGTGGGAGAAATTCGAGAGGAACCTCGGACAGCTTCGAATATTTGGCGTCTTTGGCAGAAAGAAGCGGGTTTTCAATACCCCATGAGATATTGAGCGCCGAATCATTCCAGGAGATACCGTGTTCGTCCTCTAAATTATAGAAAGCATTACACTTGTATAGGAGTTGTACTGGGTCAGTTAGAGCCAGGAACCCGTGCGCAAAACCCCCGGGAATGTAAATTTGATTATGCTTTTCCGCGGAGAGAACTACGCTAGTCCACTTTCCGAAATGCGGCGAGCCGAGCCGAATGTCCACAGCGATGTCGAGGGCCTCGCCCTCGATCACGCGACATAGCTTTGCCTGCGGGTGATGCAGCTGGTAATGAAGGCCGCGCAGAATACCTTTTGCGGAGCGGGAGTGGTTATCTTGAACGAAGTTTTCGCGGATGCCCAATTCGGCGAAATTCCCAGCGTGGTATGTCTCCATAAAGAAGCCGCGCGCGTCGCCAAGTATTTTCGGGCGCAATTCGCAGACGCCGGGAAGGGTTGTCTCAATGCGTTGCAATAGAGACCTGTCCCTTCAGGGCTTCTGATGTGGTCAGGCAAATGAAGACCGGAGGAATCTCCGTTGAAAATCCTTGCCGAATCAAGCGATTTCTCTCTCCAGGCATCGGTACTTTGAGTGTCCGCGACAGTGTCCACTCCGGCGCGGTTGACGCGATCCATACAGTGCTATTCAGTGGTGCGGGCAAAAGCATATCTGCTCTTAGTGTAACCGCGCCCTCCCCTGATCTCAAGCGTGTCCCAACTACCATCCCGATGAGACGAATGGGGGATGTTTCTCGCTTCCGATGACTCCAGTTTCGTCACGGGTATCGAACTCTTCGTTGACGACGGCAGAGCCCAGATCTAAAGGGTGCGAGGAGCGCAGGTGAGCCATGCGATTCGCCCAAATGGAAGGAGGGTGAAGGATGACTACAGAGAGGTCGTTCATCGACTCCGCACTCCGCGGGTGGAAGTTCAACGTGGAGCGAGCTGGAATATTGTTTGGGGATCTATCGCCGGAACAAATGGAACAAGAAGTTGCTCCGGAAAAAACCGTCTAATCTATCTTTGGGGTCATCTTGCGGCGGTGAACGATCGGCTCCTCCCGCTGCTCGGGATTGGGGAAAGACTTCATCCCGAATTGGACGGCATGTTCATCTCGAACCCGGACAAGTCCGTTCCGCTGACTGTCTCGGAACAATCGCTCAAGACTGCGTGGCAAGAGATCAACCAGAAGCTCTGGGATGGTTTCTCGGAGTTCTCGGATTCGGATTGGGCGCAGTGGCATACTGCGGTGTCGGAGGAGGATTCTCGAGCGGGAAACGTATCGAAATCGATTCGGGGTGCTGCTCGGAAGAAGCGCGCACCTTGCCTATCACTTGGGGCAAGCGGCATTGGCGCGGCCAAAGCCATACTAAGGCGCTTCGCCTCGACTTTCGCTCGCGATTCCCACAGCTATGCACTCGTCGCTGGGGGTTGGGGATCAAAGCTTATGTTTAGCTTGGTCAAGCCGCGCAGTCCGGCGTTCGCCCGCCAATCCAATTCCTTTTCCAGCAAAGCAGGCCTCGAAAGCCGGCGCAGAAGCGTGTTGAAAGCGATTTGGCCCTCCATCCGCGCCAAGGGTGCACCGAAACAAAAGTGAGCCGCCCAGCCGAACGCCAGATGCCGATTGTCGGTTCGAAGCAAATCCAGACGATCGGGATCGGAGAATCGATTCGGATCGCGGTTCGCAGCAGCTAGTACCGCCACAATCCTCGAATCCTTTTGGATGGTCTTTCCGCCAAGATGCATGTCTTTGGATGCGATTCGTGCGGTGTGCTGAACGGGCGACTCGAAGCGGAGTAGTTCCTCAATTGCAGGCCCAATAATCTCGGGACGCAGACGGAGCAGCTGAAGGGGTTCAGGGTCGCGAAGCAGCGTCAGGAATCCACTGGCGATCAGGTTTGTCGTTGTCTCATGACCACCGATTAAGGTGATGATGGTATTTGCAATTACTTCGTCATCCGATAGCCTGTGGCCGCTAACCTCCGCTGTCATGAGCGAGTGAATCAAACCGCCAGTTGGGCGCCTGCGCTGCTCCTCCATTCTTGCGGCAACGTAGTTGCTCAGATCTTCGAGGCTCTGCACAATCTCTGCCACGCGATTTGGATGATGCTGAAAATTGCCGAGCACTTCTGCCAGATCGATTACCCAGGCATGGAGTTGTTCATGATCTTCGGGCGGCACACCAAGCAACTTGGCCGTGACGATTGCAGGTAAAGGATTTGCAAAATCAGCGATCAGATCCATACGCCCTGAAGAGATCACCTTGTCAATGAGCCCGTCGACTATGGCGGTGATCTCCATGCGGAGCTCCTCTACCTTGCGCGGTGTGAATGCTGCCGCGCAGATGTCGCGCAGACGGGCGTGTCTGGTGCCGTCCATGAACATCATCTGCTGCAGCATGACTTCGGCAAACGGCTTCATGAGAGAGAGTCCAAGCCGATCCAAGTAATCGGGTGCCGGAGTGCGGTCCGCGGAACAATGCATGAGCACCGTAATGACTTCCGCGTAGCTAGTCACTACCCACGCGTGCATGTACGGATCCCAGTGCACGGGGCTATGCTCGCGCAGGGTGCGATAAAACGCATAAGGCTCAGCTAACACCCCGGGATCGAGCATCCGGAGGAGACTCAGTCTCGTGTCGTTAGCCTCTTCGCCGGGAGCCTGCATCGCCCTACTCCGTCAGGTGCGTTTCGTGTTTATACTCACTTATTGAGTCGACGGCGTCGAGCACTCGGTTGGTTCTAAGGTCGAGAGCCTGAAGAAGCGACGCCGCGAGAAGTAAGGTTCTCTTTAGAGGTAGTCACGAGATAGGAAGTTATGACGCTCGCCATACTCCGTACATTTTGGGCCGTCATCAACTCGCGGTGATGCCCATCCACATATTCTGTATGTAGGCTTTGAGGAACAAGCGCCTCCCATCCAGGAAGGAAGCTCACACCATGAGTGCCCTCAGAAGCCACTAACAGAAGCACCTCGCCTCCGTACTTCTCCGGCTCGTACACAAAGGCTGCCGATTCGACGGCCTCGTGAGTTTCGCCGACCTCTGTCCAAGCGACTCTTGTACTGGCCGCACTTGCGAAATGTTTGACAAGTCGCTTACGAAGGTTCAATAAGCTCTGCCGCGGGCCTAGCCGGGCATTTCGCTCCAGGAGATACCGCGGGCGGCTCAACTTAGCGGTCAGGGAGTTATATGACTTTAAATAGGAAGGGCTTGGCGCGTCCACAAGCACAAGGAGTGACACCTCGTGTCCAGCAGCTCGAAGTTGCGAAGCGATCTCGTAGGCGAGAACACTGCCGACACATAGGCCGCCGATATTGTAGGGGCCTTGGGGTTGCGTCGCCAAAATCTTGCGCAGTAGGCATGCCGCAATACTTCGCAGAGCGGGCTTTTCTCCCAGTGACGCGATGTCCGTTGCGGTAAGCATGACCAAGAAGATGGGGCGCTCGTCTCCGAGTTCTTTCGCCAAGTTAACGTTTACGTAGTGCACCCAGAATATGCTGGGGCGGGTTCCGTCCATCTGCAGTGGAAGAACTCCCGGCGGCAACACAGGCTCAGGCTTTACCGTTTCCAGCGTGAGCTCTGCCTGCCGCCGGACGGTAGGATTCCGAAAGAATGGGGAGAGAGGGATGGACTGGCCGAACTCGACAGCAATACGCTCCCGTAGCGCAGCCGCCAGCGCGGGGTGGCCACCTAGGTCGAAGAAGTTGTCGTCCAATCCGATGTGATTCCGCCCCAGCAGTTCCGCCCAAATCACTGCCAGGCGTTGTCCCCGAAGTGTAGTCTCGACCAACAGAGCCAAACGCTCAACCGTGGGCGCCTCAAAGAGCTGCCCCAATGTCAGGTCCACACCGAACGCATTTTGGATGCGCATCACGAGTTGCATTCCTAGCAGGGAGTGTCCTCCAGCAAGGAAAAAGTTGTCCTCCGGCACAAGCTCATCGTTCTTGAGGAGCCCCCGCACGATAGCGAGCAGTTTCCCTTCGACCGGTGTAGCGCTGATCTCCGCTGCCCTTCCTTCCAGAAGATTTCCGTCGGTTGGCGGCGCGAGCATCGCCGGATCAAGCTTCCCATTCGGCGATAGTGGGAGCGCATGTAATAGAACAAATAGAGACGGGACCATGAACTCCGGCAAGCTGCGCTGCAAATGCTTCTGCAGTTCGCGTACCGTGGGGATAGGCGCATTCCTCTTCGGGAGAACGTACGCCACAAGTTGATTCTCTCCGTCCTCCGATACGTTAGTCATAGCCGTGGCAAAAAAGATGCTAGGGTGCTGACTGAGAATACTGCCGATCTCATCCAGTTCGACGCGTTGCCCGCGGACCTTAGTCTGGCGGTCGAGCCGTCCGCGAAATTCGATCTCCCCGTCTGGCCGTCGTACTCCGCGATCGCCGGTGCGATACATGCGGCCACCTGGCGCTCCTGCGTAGGTATCAAGCGGGAAGCTTCGCTCGGTAGACTCGGGCAGATTGCGATATCCACGGCCAACACTTTTGCCACCGATGTAAATCTCGCCGGTATGGCCATCGGGAACCGGCTCACCTTTCTCGTTCAGTAGATAGATGCTGGTTCCAGCGACCGGTCGACCGATCGGTGGCTGCCCGAGGGCCCCTGGTGTGAGCACAGAGGATGTGGCAACCACCGTGCATTCCGTGGGTCCGTAGTTGTTAACGACGTCGAATGGTAGCCTGACGGCGGGAGCTTGGCGTAACACATCTCCACCCGTGAGCAGAATACGCAGAGCTGTCGCGGATGGCCATTCCATCGCCATCATCGGCAGCGCGTGGACGGTAGGAACGAAGCCAATCGTCACCTGCTCGCGAATCATCCACTGCTGCAACAACTCTGGCGATGAGCGCACGGCATCATCCGCGAGGCATAGGGTTGCACCCGCAGAAAGATGGGGCCAAATTTCCCAGACAGCCGCGTCAAACCCCAGACCCGAGAGATGACTCGCGCGATCTTTTCGCGTGACCCGGAAAGCGTCGCAATGCCATCGGATGAGGTGGGACAGATTGCCATGCGTGATCTCCACTCCTTTGGGAACTCCGGTCGAGCCCGATGTGTAGATTACATAGGCCAGATCGTCCGCATCAATGGGGGCGTGTGCCAATTCGGAGACGGCAGCGATAGCCGCGGCATCCCGACAGGGATCAATTCCGCGCACTTTGATTTGAAGGCGATCCAGAAGAGCCGCTCGGGCGACGAGAGCCGTTGCGCCCGAATCTTGCAGGGCAAAGTACAAACGCGAATGTGGCCATGCGGCGTCGAGCGGCACATATGCAGCACCGGATCGCATAATACCGAGAGCGGCGACGATCCAGTCGAACGACCGTTCCATGCATATGGCCACGGTGTCGCCCGACACGATGCCAAGCTGTGCCAAATAACCAGCAAATCGATTCGCCCCGCGATCAAGCTCTTCATAACTCAGCTGCCGATCGCCATAACTAAGAGCAATGGAATGCGCATAGTTGTCTCGAATCTCCGAGATCTGTTCAGAAATGGGACGAATATTCGCCGTCAAAGTCTGCATGGGGCAGTCTCCGTCTATGGGTTGAAGTTGACAAGGTGTTTCGAGTTTTACCGACGAATCAATCCAATGACTTATGGCAATCTTTGCGCTCTGCGACAACTTTCAAGCGTGAAGACCGAATCGCGAAACAGAACCATGAAGGTAGGATCGTTCCACCCTTTCGCGCAATGGAACGGCGCGCGTAGCTCGCAACGACAATGCTGCGCCACTGGTTTTGACGCTGATGGCGATTATGTGGTGAGGCGGTGCATCGAGAAGTGCAAAGCGCCATGACGAAGCGTCGTCGTCCCAACGTGTGCCGAATTCGACACTGATTTCGTCCTCGACCAGGAACGAAAACTGATCGAGAGGCACCACCAACCCGAGGCCGCGCGCCTTGACATAGCTTTCTTTGAGCGTCCAGTAGGCGAAAAAGCGCTGAGTTTGCTCACACGGGGGCAGCGCCAGGAGTCCGCGAACCTCCGATACAGAGAAATGGCGTTCCGCAAGCCGGATGTTCTCGGCCTCGCGATCAATTCGCTCGGCGTCAACACCGAGTGTCTGGTGCGCAACGCTCACCACGCACACCGCCAGCCCTGGCGTATTGGCGAGATTGAAGTGAATGCTGGGCCGCACCGGCGGTGCACTGATGGTTGGCTTGCCATGGTCGCCAGCCTCAAAGCGCCAATCGGCCGGCGAGACCGCGGAGTAGCTGGATAAGACGGTGCGGACCAATGCCCGAGTGGCAAGAAAGAGATGACGGTCGCGCTCCAAGTAAAAGCTCCTGTGCCTAGCGCGCTCGTTCGAAGTCAAGAGGGCCTCGTGCTCAGCAAGCAGGTCCGCGTCGACACCTTCATAGAAGTAGTACCAGAGGTCGACGATCGCCTTTTCCGAGCTGAGGGTTTCCGCAATAGTTACGTCTCTAAGCTGGTCGATAGAAACGAAAGACATTTAGGCGTCCTTCAATGGCGTTCCTTGTTTGGGGGCGGAAGACACAATTTGCGCCTCAGGCGCTACGCTGTAGATTGCGGCGCGGGCCAGAATTGGGACAACTGCAGGCGCCGGTGCGAATTGGAGAAGCAGTTCCTCATACGCTGTCAGGATCTTGTCTTGGGTAAATGATTCTCGAAATCTTTCGCGGCTTGCTTCTTCCATAGTGAGCAATTGCGCGGGATCCGCTTTCAGCGATTCCAATATTCCATCAATATCCTCGGGGTACCGGAAGTACCGCGCACCTTCTCCCGCAACCCATCGAGTGAAGCGGTTGTCATGGGCAATCACAGCATTACCGGCCCCGAGTGATTCAACCAAAGACGGATTGGTCCCACCGACACGATGCCCATGGAAGTATGCGCGAGCATGAAATCGCAGCGCCCGGACGATGTCGCGGTCGAAGATGGCCCCCAGGAAAATGACCTCCGGTCCTGCCGCATTCAACACCACTTGTTGATAACGCGTACCATCCGGTTTGTAGTTTCCCAATATCACCAACGGTCTCCCGCGCTGTCGGAGGGAATAGGCACGTACGATTTCGAGAATAGAGTTTTCCGGTTCGGGCCTAGCGATTAAGAGATGGTAGTTCTTGGAACTCAGATTGTATTTCTGGATCAGGCTCACGGGGGCCGAAGTTACAGGATCTGCACCATACGGGATGATGGTAATTTTCTTGGAGGCCGTGTGTCGGGAAAGGTGCCGGGCGATTTCCGGATGGTCGGCAACCAGGTGATTGGCAACGCGAGCGCCAGCCCACTCATTCAGCCAGAACCATGTGCGCGCGGGCGCTGACCACTTTTCCCGTTTCCACTCGATACCATCCATGTTCATGATGTTGGGCTTGCCACTTAGCCGGTAGAGAAGATTGAATACCCCGGTGTTATAACCCAGCGTAAGCACCACACCATCCTCGCGCAGAGAATGCCGGATGGCTTTCCAATCGAACTGCATGGTCCCGACAGAGCCCTCGCCGGCCGGGATCAGCACACGACGTATTCCATTCCAGGTATCCTCGCGGGCCGTTTCATCCTGTGGCACCTGGCAATAGACGGTGACTTCGTGGTCGCGGGACCGCAGAAAAAGCGCGAAGTCTTGAGCGAACGTCTCAAATCCGCTGTGCTTCGACGGTACACCACGGGTTCCTAAGATGAGAACGTGCATACAGTTTCACTCCCGTCAAAAACAGAGTTTGTGGCAAGTGCCTGGTGATGGTTTAGAACTGTTTGACAGCAACTGAGCAGGGCGACGACGGCTTGAAGGTCGAGTGGGTGAAACCACGACGCGTGCGGCGACACCGCCCAGTGCCTGGGTGCTTAGAAATTTGGAACTCGAGATATCCGTTATCCGGGATGACAGCCGGTGTGACGCGGAGTCTAGCTACGCGTGTATGACCAATTCGTCGATAACCCTGCGCATTTGCACTGAATGTCCAAGCAGGCCGAAGTTTTCTTGCGTATACATCGCCGCTGCTTGCCCCAATTTGTTTCGGAGCGCTGGATCGGCCAGAAGTAGGTCAATAGCTGCCGCGAGCGCCTTGGGATTCGCGGGAGGCACCAGCATTCCAGTCACACCGTCTTCAATTAGCTCCACGCTGCCTCCGTGGTTGGTGGCAATCACGGCTCGCCCCTGGGTCATAGCCTCCACGGTGACGCGGCCGAAGGGTTCTGGCTTGATCGACGGAAGCACGAAAACATCCAGTGCACGATACACATCGGTTACGTTCGAGCGGTAGTTTACCAAGTGAAACCTACCGTTTAGTCCCAGGCTGGTTATCAAAGACTTTAATTTGTCGAGATAATGCGACTCATCCGCGAAGTAGCTCCCAACCGCAACGAAGTGAGTCTCGGGATGTCGCTGCAGCACCAGAGCCGCCGCTTCCGCTAAAATTTCCTGGCCCTTCCAGTGGGTAATGCGACCAACCATTCCTACGAGCGGCGCGTCCTGTGGCAACCCCAGTTCCTCGCGCAATCCGATATTCTGCTCTGCGCCCTTGTTATCGGCTACGGTTACCGCGTTGTACACCACCACCGACTTACTCGCAAGACTGGGTGCTTCCTTTAAGACGCTGTCGCGCACCGCTTTGGAGATACACACCACGCAATCGGCGCACAAGGTGAGCATTTTGTATAGAACCCAACGCACCGCGCGCGGCATCGTGAGAATTTCGCGAATGTGCCATAGCACGGGCACGCCCGCCAACGTCCCCCCAATGGCGCCGGAAACGGTAACAAAGGTGTTGGTATAGAGCAGGGCCACGCGCCGACTGCGAGCGGTGGAACGAACGTAAGCGACACCTCTCAGCACATCGATCATCAACGGTATGACGGCTCGGGCCGTAAGGTATTTCCTGCGAAGTATGCCCAAGTGCGCGAAATGGTATTCGACGCCAAGGCGATCGAGTTCCGGAGACAACATGCCGGTGGGCATATCGGAAGGCAGAATGACAATCGGGAAATACTTCTGTGGGTCCAAGGATTTGATGGAATGAAGCAAGCCGATGTCCGCACCGTACATGTCATTTGCGTGATGAATGAAAAGAATAGGCTGTGGCGCTACTGGCCGCAGGCGTCTCCTGACTCTTGTGCTCACCGCACCGACACTCCTCGGAAGAAGCGATGGCCTCGACTCGCACTCCTGCATTTAGTCAGCCTGCCTTAGCCGACCCATCCTGCCAGCAAGCCCATCGGCCAATCCTCGAATAAACAGCCTGATCTTTTGCCACGACGCGTCTTCCATGAGCACAATCTTTAGTGGGATGGTCACAAACTCGCGCAGTGTTGGAACAATAAGGCGCGGGAAAGTCTTTCCATAGAAACGCAGGATCCACACTTTATTTCGCGCGTAGTAATAGCGCACTTCCGGTCGGTAGTTTTTAGTCGTTAGGGACACGCCGAGCAGCTTGCGGGATGTCGGATGTCCGGATTGGTGTAGAAGAACCGCATTTGCGCTTACTCCAATAAAGAACCCATTTTTCCTAATGCGCAAGCTGAAGTCATCATCGACACAATAAATGAACAGATCTTCCTGAAAGAAACCGCACTTCTCAAAGGCTTCCATTGAAAAAAGGCTACCCGAAGTGATCGTGAGGAAGACTCCTCCATCTCGGAACGTGGAGACTTCGCGTTCGCTGCCTGTTACAGGATCAATATAACGAGGGATGATCTGCAGGATCTTTCTTTCTTGGCCGTAACCTTGAAAGTCGGAGATCATGGCGCGGATGAATCCGCTGGTTACCGCACTATCCTGGTCGAATAGCGCAACCCATTTGCAACCTGCTTTTTGCGCCTCACGAATACCCAAGTTCAGGGCAGTCGCAATGCCTAAATTGTCTCCGTTCTCGATCAGGTCGAATCCAGGCTCCATGCTGGCGAGCCGCAGCTGCGCTAATTCCTCTTCATTCGACCCGTTGTCTACCACAATCAACACATCAACTTGAACTCGTATCTTCGCAAGGTTCTCCAAGTATTCCGCCCGAGGGTGAAAGGTCACGACAACAGCGCCGACGCATTCATCCGTGGCCATATTGATCACGATCTCGGCGACCCTAATCCGGCGAGCACAGCGCCGCCTCGACGTTCGCCGCCGCACGCTCGTAGGTTAATTGGCGGACAAATTGAAAGCCGTTCTCAGCAAGTTGAATGCGCAACCGAGAATCCTCAATCAACCGCAGAATATTCTCGGCAAGTGCGCTCGGCGACCTGGCAGGACTAGTCAGGGCGGTTTGCTCGTGGAATGCGAACTCTCTGTGTCCGTCGATGTCCGTCGCCGCGAGAGCAGCACCACAGAGCAATGCTTCGCAGCCGGTTAGACCCCATCCCTCCGTCCTGCTCGGAGCTATGAAGATGGCCGCTCTGTTGTATAACTCGCGCAGCAGTTTCGCGGAGGGCGACTGGTGATACTCGATCCAATCAGGAAGTGTCGCCGGGCGCGCGGGAACTCCAAACAGGATCGCACGAGTCTCGGGATCTTTCTCACGGACCAAGGAAAGCGACTGGAGCCCCTCTTCGCATCCTTTCCACTCGGCTTTATGGTAGAGCATCATCAATTGATTGGGCCGCCGGACCTCGTGCGGAGTTATCATCTGAAATGCGTCGACATCCAAACCGAGCGGGACGTAGATCGCAGCCTCGCCTAGACTCCGGGCGATGTCGGCCAACCACTTAGACGAGACAATCTTTTGCAGCGGAGCCTTCCAAGTTCCGTAAACTCTGTCCTCTGGTCCATTCCAGGTTTCCAGGTGCTGAATGAAATAAAAGCCACGTCCCTTCGATTTTGAGTATTGGCTAACCCACTCTGCTGTCTGCCAGGCGGTTGCAATAACAACATCTCCGTCCGGCACAAAGCGCTCAGAGAGAGAGGGCACACACAAGAGCCGGACCTTCGGGTCCATTTTGAGCCACGAATTCGGGGTATAGCGCCCGTCCAGTTTCCGCAGGGCATAGCGAACTGCGTTCTTGAGGTGGTCCAGCTTCGTTGGATCGATCACCAGCCGGCCTGGGTGCACAATCGTCACTGTGTGACCGCGTCGTGCAAGCCGGTTCCCGTACTCGTAGATAATGCGACAGCCTCCGCTTGGCCACTCGCCTGTTCGAGGCAACACGAAGGTGATCCTAAGTCTGGAACTCATCCAGTTACCTTTTCATAGCGTTTCTGAGCGAACATGGACAGGCTTGCGAGCTGTTCTCTCACTTCCGAAAGTCGCGGCAGGAGATCGATGCCCCGACCATAGAGCGCGATTCCCATCGCAAGCGTTACAACCGTCTCGGTAATCAGCGCGGACGCGGCTGCCCCGGGAGCCTTGAACCAGTAACATAACGGAACGAGGATGATGTTGCTGAAGATCGCTGACAACACGATGATGCGGCTGTACTGCGGCTTCATCCCGAAGTTCAGCATACCTTGAGTGCCGTAGATGTTGTTGATGGCGCACGCAAATGGAGTCAATGCCATGAATTCCAGGACGGGGACGGAAGCCATGTACTTTGGACCCATGGCGATCCGCACAATCGGTACGGCTAACACAAGAATCAGGAAGCCTCCGAGAAACGTGAGACCGCCGATCACAATCATCGCTTTTCGCAGATAATCCACGGCTAATTGACGAGACCGATGGGCGAGCGAGCATACGTGCGGATAGATAGCCTGGCACATCGGTGAAACGAGCATCTGGCCTGCGGCAAATATCTTGTACGCGGCGCTGAAGTAACCTACCTGCGTCATGCCGCACACAAATCCAAGCACCACGGCGTTTGAACTGGTGTAGAACGTGGCCGCTGCGGATGACATAAACAGGTGCCAACCGTCGGAGAGACGGTGACGAAGCTGTCCAAGTGTGGGAACCGATAGTTGCACGTGCTCGGTGGAAAAAAGAATAATCAGGCCGAGGATGCCAGCCACGAGCTTGCCTCCCGCCTGAACGATCGCTGCGATTAAATAATCCGAAGAATGACGAACAAGCAAATAAATGCCGGCTGTAAAAGCCAGGTTCGCTATCAGGTTCACTGCCGAGATCCAGTACATCTTCTCGATCCCCTGAAAGAACCATTGGGGGAATAGCATCGTCCCCACCACAATGCCGAAACTGGCAAAAAATATTGGCCCATTACCGTGAAACTTGGGGACGAAGTGAACCAACGCGCACAAAATCAAGAAGCTCAGCACGCAAAAACTGCACTTAATCGTCATAACCGCTGAATAGAGTTCCGATCGCAGTACCGGATCGTCGCGGCGGACTGCCAGCTCACGCGTTGCGCTCAGGTTAAATCCGTAGTCATTCAGCGTAACGAAGTACATCATAACCGCCTGTGAGAATGCGATCAGGCCGTAGTGTTCGGGCCCGATCACCCGGAGCAGATACGGGATATTGACGAGCGGAAGCAGATAGCTCCCGGCCTGAACGGCCATCATCGAAGTCGCATTGCCCACGACTCTACGGCTCATGCGTGGTTTTCATCCTTTCTCAGTATGCTAGTCTTGAGACGCTTATGCTCCTGCGTTCCCGATTCGCGCTTCTTATCTCTGCCCTCGCAGTAGGCTCGTTGCTGCCGCTTCGCGCGCAGCAGGCTGCCACCATCGTCGTGAAAGTGGGTGAGGTGCTGGGCCCGGTGAACCGCCTCGTCTTTGGCCAGAATATCGAAGCCGCAGACAACGCCCGCGTCTTTTCGAGCGATAAGACCGACGTTAACCTTATCCAGAGAGGCGACGGCTTTTGGGATCCCGCCAAGAGCGCTCCGGTCTCGTCGGTGGTGGACCAGAGCAAGGCCGTAGGCATGAGCATGCTGCGATATCCCGGAGGATGCCTGGCGCATAACTTTGACTGGCGCAAGACGGTTGGGCCCAATGCCAAGAAGAATGGCTGGCTGTTCGGGTTGGACGAATACTTGTCGCTCTGCCGCACGATTGACACGATTCCGCTGATCACGGTGAGCGACTACGTTCTTCCGGCCGACCAGATGCCCGGGAACGCCGCGGAACTCGTCGAATACCTGAACTCGCCGGCGGACGCGGCGCATCCGTGGGCGCTCCAGCGCAAGGAATTTGGTCATGCGGCCCCGTACAACGCGATATGGTTCGAGCTGGGCAACGAAAGCATCCACGGGAATCATCGCATTCTTCCGCATCGTCAATACTCCGCCGAGCAATACGCTGCTTACGCGAACGCCACGGCTGCGGCTATGCGCCGCGTGGATCCGAGAATCAAACTGGGCATCGTCTTGGTGCCTGGCCCCGGCACCGACGTAGACTCCGACTGGAACCGCACCGTGGTGCACCTAGCTGGCGGCAGCGCGGATTTCGTTGTCATTCATATGTATGCGCCGGAGGAGCCGAAAACCGGCGTTTCCGCTGATCTGCAAATGCAGGCCATGATGGTGGCGGGGCAGCACGTGGAGGAGCGTCTGCTCGAATACCACCAGATGATTCAGCAGCAACTGGGCCACGATCTGCCCCTGGCTATCACGGAATTTAATGGTGGCTTGGATACCTTCGGCAGTGCCTACCGCTTTAGCCTTGGCGATGCGCTGGAATGCGCGGACTTGCTGCGGGTGTTTCTGAAGCCGGAATCCCACGTCGCTTTTGCCAACTACTTTAATTTCCTGAACGGCTATTTTGGAATGGTGTGGACGGCCCTGCCCTCCACGAAAAACACGCCCGCCGAAGAACCGGTCTTCTCGCTCTACGAACTTTGGGCGCAGCATTTTGGCTCGCAACTCGTGAGGGTGGACGTGCAATCGCCGCGGGCGGAGTTTCCGGGGGCCGGAAGCGAACCCGCCGCGCGGGGTGACGCCTCCGAGCCGCGCCGCCAGCTGCAGCAAATCGATCTCGACCAATACAGCTCCCTGGTAGGCTCGCTGTGGCCCAAGCTATTGAACGTCCAGATTCAGCGCCAGAATTCCGATTTCACGATCCATCTGCAAAACCTGAGCCGCAGCATCTATCCTCTGCTGGCGCGAATTCCGCGGCCAAATGCGCCTCCTGGGTCTCCCCTGGAATTCATGGTCAGTTTTGACGCCAAGTTCACGCCCGATCCCGGCAGCGATACCGCGTCGATGGGAATCGGCCTTATGGACTCGCGCGGCTGGAACCAGACCCACTCCGGCATCGGCTTGGATGCGATCACGACCGACTCGAAGCACTTCGACGGCACCTACCAGTTGACGGCGCAAACTCCGAATGTGGACCTGACCGCCCGTCTGATGGCCGACGGCAAGAATGTCTCCGGGACATTGCAGGTGCATAACCTGGTGGTAGCCGCCTTTGTTTCCGCCCACGACGCCCCGTATCCCTTGGTGACCAGCTCGGCGAGCACTTCTTCGGACGGCAAAAAGCTCTACGTCATCGTGTTCAACAAGAGCGCGAATGACTTGATCCCGATGGACTTGCGCCTGGCAGGCTTCTCGGCGGCTAAAGCGCAGTATTGGGAAGTGGGTGGTCCCAGCCTGGACGCCACGAGTGGTGTGAGCATAACCCAAACCGCTGCACCACTTTCGCTGAGTACTGCCACCACCGCGACTCACGTATTCCCGCCTCACTCCATGACGGCGATTGAGTTCAGTGCTGCCAGGTGAGGTGTCCCTGCTTGAGTGTTCAGCACGTCATGCAACTGCCTGGAGCGGCTGACGATGCACTTTGAGGTAACCCTTAAGCCCCGCTGTCATGGGAATTTCTACCAGCTGATGCAGGATGCAACCCGCGGCCACACCGAGTACAAGGCTAAGGACTACTGAAAGCCAGGGGTGAACCATATGCAATCGGCTAAATATAGCTGGGGGAAGCGGACATACGAAGGGGTGAATGAGATAGATCGCGTACGAGGCGTCGCCTAGATAGAGGATGAAGCGTGGAATAGAATCCTCTACCTTCCGGAGCGAAGCCGTTGACCACACGATGAGAGCCGCCGGCATGCCGTTTATCAAGATCTTCGGCAACATCCAATTGTTCTCTGGGGGAAGGAGCAAGAGAACAAACCCGCAAGCTACGAGAGCGTAGGCAAGTTTTCTCGGAAAGTACATTCCGGCGATACAGGCCTTGGCGATGAGCATGCCCAGCAAAAACTCGAGCACGATCGAATTGAGATAGAAGGCGGCGGGAGGCCAAGAGGGCTGGCGAAACGCGGCGCCGATGGAAAGTAGAGCCAGGATAACGCCAATAAACTTGAAGACATTCGCGCGCAACAACAATGCCCAGGCAAATAGAAAATAGAAGAGCATCTCGAAGTTCAGCGTCCAACCCACCCCCACCAGCGGTTCGAGCCTACCGTCCAAATCTCTGGCCGGGAGAAACAAATAAGAGCAGACCGCGGTTACAGGACTCAATATAGTGTGCAGAGCAAATCCCGCCGTAAAGAGGACGATAAGCACTTTCAGGGTGGTCACCAACCAGTACAGGGGAACGATTCTCATCATGCGGCGTTCCGCGAACGTCTTCCACCCTCCGGGTAACGCCAACAGCTTTTGCGAAGCATAGATCATTACAAATCCACTGATAACAAAGAATACGTCGACGCCTCTCGTGCCTCGCTCCCAAACAAAGAAGCGTCGGTCCAGGCGCTCGAAGGCATAGAACGTTGAATGCGTGAAGACCACCAGGCATGCCGCGATCGCGCGCAACGCTTGAATTCCGGGAAATCGTTGAGTTTGAGCATCTCTCATGTGGGCCTTTTCGCCGACGGACTTCTTGGGCGTAAACTCACAGCAATGCCACCACCGCTGCCCACGTGTTTCCCTGGCATTCCATTACCGCGGATCGAGTTCAGCGGCGCCCGAGAAACTGCTTTATCGTGCGGCCGTCTCAAGCAAAGCCGAGCCGATTGTCTCCTCAACGCCGGGGTTCTCACGTAAGGAGGAATTTGTGAGCCGCGGCACTTGAGTGTGCCAGCGTGTGACCTGGACTGACGCGGTCAAGACCATCAAATCATAGATTGGCACCATATGCCGCATGTATAGGAAGCCAGCGAAGTACGGTAGAACGTATGCGAGCGTGAGCAATACCGCCAAGATTTCGGCATCACTCACGCGGCGACGTACCGCGTTGACTACCGCAAAAACGAGAACGCAGGCTAGCGTAAGATGACTGACCACGTTACTTAGAATGACGCCGCCCCTCGTATGCCCTATCGTGGACTCAGGGGATTCTTTCAAATCACAACAAGCGACATACAGTTTCTTTAGGTCCATTTTGAACACCGCGCCAGGGTTGTCGTGAACGTATTTCTCTCCCATCGCTAATTGGGCATGGCTTAGCTCCCACTCACTATGGACCGGCACGAACGGCAATAGCTTGTGCGCGTAATCTTCATCGTCGAGAACGTCCAGAATGACACGCGGATACAGGGGGTATGCATAGGGATTATTTCCCTTGTAGAAATTCCATCCATTCCAAGACGAAGCGTCAGCTCCGACAGCAAAGACCCCAGACACGCCGTGAATATAGGTGCCCCAACCAAGAATCGCCAACGCTAGGGCCGCAAGCGGAATAAAGATTACCCTTGCACCTTTCTTCCAGCACCGAATCACAATCCACGCAGCCGCAGTTAAGCAGACCGGCAGCATAGAACTCTTCGTCAAATAGATCGTGGCCATTACTATTCCGGCTCCCAGTGCACTAAGTGGCCCCTCTATCGTCAACAGGAGAGAGAATAATAACGCTATCAGCGCAAACAGAAATCCCTCCTCCGCCTCAACTTTACCGGCGATGCTTAGGTTGTACGGTGTGAGGAACAAGAGTAGTACGGTCACTAGCGCCCACTTGTCCGGGATTTTGTAGTGACGCTTCAACCGAAAGAAGGCGTATATCCAGAGGGTCCAAAAGGCTAAATCCTTCAGGATTAAAAAAACCGCCATTCTTGGTGACAGCCAGTAGCTAAGGGCCCCTAAAACAGGGACAATCGGCATCCGGCCCGCGTAACACCACCAGCCATACGTCTTGTTGATCGCCCCCAACCGGTGCAGCTGAACGATACCCTGTATCACAGGGCCAAAACCAAGACGCGTGCTAAGTACGGACTCGTTGGGCGCCAGCTGTCGACTTGCTGCATAGATACTTACTATTACTAGTGCCGACAGAGAGATGCTCAGGAGCGCAGCGTAAGCACGTGAGCGCCTGGCCGCATCGACCTGCACCGGATAAGTAGCGACAGTCATAACATAACTTGTTGTTGCTGGATGAAAGCCCTTCCCGACTGGGGTCGTGATAACGAAGCGTTCTCGTTCTCATGACTTAGGCTTCTCAGCCCGGCGCACGCGAGAACGAGCACGAACGTGATGATACTGCTCGGCACCAAGAACAGCATCTCGGTGAAACTTCCTACGAAGGCCGCGAGGACAAGACCGGCATACCAGTAGGCTACGAGCGGCACGAAACTCCTGCGAAAAAGCCTTGCGAAATCCCGCACGCAGACCAGCAAAAGAATGAGCAACATCCCCATACCCACAAGGCCAAACTGCAGCATCGTGTCGAGATAGCCGCTGTCAGCACCCTTCATGCCTGCACCAATGCTGCTCATGACCCGAAGAGAGTCTCCAGTGCCGGTCCAGAAGCTCTGATAGCCATAGCCCAGCCACAAGTGCTTGAGTGCAAAGGGAACGAGGGTGGCCCATTCGCCCGTTCGTCCTGTTAATGTGCTGTCCCTTCCCAGCATCGGCAGGATGATTTCCCGTCCCACGGTAATCGCGAGTACCGCGAGAGCTATGCTGCAGACCGCGGCATACACCACAAAGGGAAGCTGCTCTTTTTTTCTGCGCGCGATCCAGGGGCCGACAACACGTACCGCGACCAG